>Ga0181573_10000048_pt1 | contig 109907 bp, 85 predicted proteins | sample 101ome_25_FD_148643 | JGI IMG/M metagenome (GOLD analysis project Ga0181573, IMG submission 148643) | Coastal salt marsh microbial communities from the Groves Creek Marsh, Skidaway Island, Georgia - 101409BT metaG (spades assembly) | ecosystem: Environmental > Aquatic > Marine > Intertidal...
ACCCTTCCCCCGCGCGTTCCTCCGCGCGGTGTCGACGAAAACACCCGAGGTCGCGGGCGATGGTCATACAGTAGCTACATTACTCACTACATCACGCGCGCGCGAACAAAAATGAACCAGTGCAATGAAGGTAATTGTAATTGCAGGAGAAACTGGGATACTCACGGTCGTGTTCATAAATAACACTCGGACCATCTCGCGACCGTCTCGCGACGAGCGTTAGGGGCGCGTCGTCCCCGTCGTCGTCGTCGGTTGAGGGTGAGGGTGAGGACGCGCGCGCGTCGCGGTCGTCGTCCCGAGCGCGCGCGCGGCGAAAGGACAGCTCGCGCGCACGACTACGTGAGAGCCGTCGACGTCGTCTCGCGCGGTCACGGCGTCGCGGAGACGAAGGACGACGTCGCGGGCGAGACCGCGACCGCGACGGGTCGGTGGCGTCCACGTGTGCGCGATGTCGACGTCGACGATGCGCCGCGCGCGAGGACCGTGGGCGCGATGGGAGACGTAGGCGTGGGCGTAGGTGACGGAGATGGCGTCGTCGTCGGCGGCGCCGCGACGCATCGCGCGCGTCTCGGCGCGGGATGGATGGCCGAGCCAGGCGAAACAATCGACGCGGCGAACGTCGGCGGTGGTATCGGTGTCGGAGGGATGGGCGTCGAGGGGATCGATGGTGTACTCGAAGTGCGCGTCGTCGTCGTCGTCGTCGTCGTCGAGCATGACGGCGAGCGACGCGACGCGCGCGCGTCGCCGTCTGAGGATGGCGCGCGGCCGGTAACCGTCCGTCTCCTCGTCGACGCGGAGACGCGGAGCGCGCGAACGGGAACGACGGCGGCGCGTGGTCGAGCGTTCAAGGCATTCGAGGGCACAATCGTGCGATTGTGTATTAAAATCTACAGTGCGTCGTCGTCGGTTCCACCCGCCGCGCGCGACGCGACGCGTTTACAAGTCGGCGGCGCTCACTTCCGCGAACGAGCTCGCTTCGCGTTCCAGTCTCTCTAAAAGTCGAATCTTATCGGCGTACTTCATGTACGGGTTGGAATCGAGCGTGTCCACGGCTAATTTGGACATCTCGTGTAAAATGTTATCCGCCGAAACGGTGGAGACGACGGCTTCGAGCGACGCGCGCTCGGCGAGATAGTTGTCGGTGAAGGGCGACAAACCCGCTCTCTTGCGCATCAACCTGTCGTAGTCGCGTTGCTGAGCTCTCGCTTCGAGGGCTTCAGCCTTCAAATACTCAAACTCTTCATCGCTCTTCACGTCCGCGAGTTCCATCAACCAAGCCTTGTTGGCGTCGAATCGTTCCTCGTCGCTCAGGGCGTGGGAGTCGCTTCCCAACCTCGGCTTTTCTAAGATGCGTCGAACGTCAAACTTCTCGTGTGTCAGGAGGAATTTCTGGCGATCGAACTCGTTCCTATCGTAGTCGTACGTTTCGTTGGATTCTTGAAGCTGTCGCGCTTGACGAATTTTATCGTTCAAGGCTTGCTGAATCTTCTCATCCTGACCGTCGCCTCTTCGCTGTCTCCCGCCAGCATTGGCGCGAGGGGTCCGGCGTCTCGCGATGCCCATCGCCATCGCGCCGTCTTTCATGCGCCGCGACGTCGTCGACGCGCGCAGAGACGGATCGAGCTTGAGTTCGGCGCCGGCGCTCCCACTTCCCCGCTTATAGCGCGGCACAAAAGTCTTGATATTTTCTCGACCGGCGGCGACGCGCTCGGCGCGGCGAGCGGCGGACATCTCTCTCGCCTTTTCTGTTTGGCTCGCCAACTTTTCCGCGCGAAGTCTGCGACGATCGGCAAGCTCAGCTTGTCGTTTCTCCAACGCCGCAGCCGTCGCGACGGGATCCAACGGTTCTCCGTCCTCTCCCACCAATGAGCTCAAAAATTGAGCCTCCTCGGCGCGCGCGTCGCCCGACGCGCCGGCGTCGTCGCCCTCCCCCCTCTTGGACGCCAATCGAAGCACCAAAGGTCCCGGCGCACCCTCCATCACGCCCATGCCTCCCTCATTCGCCGCCTCTATCGCCTTTTGCGCGTGTTCCGCGCGCACGAATCTCACCAACCCTCCCGGCCAAGGTCCCTCCGGGTTCAAGGGCTTCACCGAAAGAATCGGTCCAAACTTTCTAAACGACTCCTTCAGCAGCGTCGCGTCCACGCCCAACGGCATGTTTTTCACATACACGTTCGAGTCCTCTTTCGGTGACAATTCCAACTTCTTCGCTCGCTTCTTTTTCCCGCTCGTCGCCGCGCCGCCCTCGCTCGTCGCCGCCGCCGCCGCCGTCTCCTTCGTCGGCGGTTTACGTCTTCGCGTCTTGCGCTCCTTGGTCGGCGCGCCCTCGGACTCGACCGCCTCTGTCGTCGCGCTCGCCTCCGCCGTCGCGCTCGCCTCGCTCGTCACCGCGTCCCCCGTCGTCGTCGTCGTCGCGTCGTCCGAGCGAAACCTAAGCCACGCGCCCGCGATCGTCGTCCGCGTCGCCGTCGCGCTCGCCGTCGCCGTTGTCGCCGCGGCACCGCGCGCGCGAACGAGCGTCTCCTCGAGCGCGCGTCGCGCGAGCGCGCGTAGCGCCATCGTCGCCTCGAGCGCGTCGCGATCTGTCGAGAAGCCGCGCGTTCACCGCGCGCGCGGGACACATCTCCAGACGACGACGTTCGAGCCGTCATGCGCGCGCACGCGAAGACGCCGACGCCGACGCCGACGCCGACGCCGACGCGTTCGATTCGCGCGCGTCGATCGCGCGTCGAGCGTGGGACGCGAACGCGCGCGACGAACGAAGGCTCGGGCGATTTCATCACCGACATGGTGACAAAGATATTCGGCGCCGACGCGGTGGCCGATCCCGAGCCGTTCGGACTGAAGCGCATGCAAAAGGAAGATTGGCCCGATCAGTGGCCCGCCGAGCTCGACGCGGACGCCGAGGTGTTGGAATCGGACGTCGGGGAGCTTCGAACGATTCGACGCGTGTTGAAGCAGACGCAGTTGGAGCGACTTCGACTCGGTTTGGCGTACGACGCGGAAGAGCACGGATGGAGCGCGAGATCGTTTCACTCGCGAGTCGATGGGTACGGCGCTGGGATTCTCGTCGCGGAGACGGAGGGCGGGGAGGTGTTCGGGGGGTATAATCCAAAGGGTTGGCTCGGATACGGCGAGTGGACGGACGCGATTTCAGCCTTTTTGTACGTCTTCGAGGGACGAGGTCGACCGGTCAAGGTGCCGAAAGTTGGTGGAAGCGGAATGGCGATCATCGATGAGGACGGTAAGGGTCCGCAGTGGGGACCGGACGGGTTGAAGATCAATCTCGAGTCGAGGAGCGCGCGGTCTCGGCTCGGTTCGTATTACGCCAACGAGGCGTTGGCGCGCCCGTCGCTGTTTCGCGAGGGCAAACCCGGGGAATCCATCGAACTTCGTTCGGTGAGAGTGTACGTCGCGCTCGAAGACACGGAGATCGCGAAGAATTACGAACCCAACGCGCTTCAGTGGCAAAAGGGCGAACTGGAGGATATTCGAAAGGATGACGATTCTGAAAACCCGCCGATGGATGGCTTCTTCGGTATTATCGGTAAAAAGCTCTTCGGTAATAAGTAGATGTAGATGCAACGCGGCGCGCATGTAAAATATTCACAAACGAAAACTGTAAACGAACGAAGTACGTTCGACCGTGCATACTTTTGCTAAGATTCTATCTCTCGACGCACTATTAGCACGACTATCCATGAACGCGACGACTCGACCATGTCTTCGTCGACGTCCGCCCCGAAAGAAAACGCGCTCACGCCGGAAGCCTATCCGGAGGATTCTCCGCGAGTTCCCGCTCAAACTCCGTCAACGCATCTAAATCACCCTCTTTCCACTTGATCCCTCGATGTCCGCGCGGATACTTGCTCGCCACGAACGTCTTTGCGTCCTCCAAACGCATGCGCAGCTTAAACATGACGTACGCCACCGCCACCGACGGCGCCCGCGACCTCCCACTCATGCAATACACCAACACCCGCACCGGATGCATCGAATCCGACCGTTCCGATCGCACGTGCAACGCCTGCAAACGTTCACACGCGTGTCTAAAATCCAACCGCTCGCCGCCCTCCTCCGTCGGCGTCAACGACACCACGCTCAGATACTTCCCGCTGCAACACGGATTACACCTCGGCGCCGCGTTGATCACCGTCCGCACCCCGGCGAGCGAGAGATCACGCTCGCTCGCCGTGTGCTCGAACGACCCCACGAGCAAAAACCGCTCGAAAATCTCCACGGGACACGTCGCTCGAGCCACATCCTGCGGGGAAAGCCCCGGCGCGCGCCCGCCCGCGAATCCCCCGTCGCCGTCCCCTCGCGCCCCCTCCTCACCGCGCCGAACGTGGCCGCACTCATCGCACGTCGTTCCTCGCGCGTGATAGTGCGCACACGTCGCGCACAAGTCGTCCTCGAGTGCGTCCGAGCTCGTGCGCTTCATGCCCACGTGTCGAGGTGTCCGGCGCGCGATTAGCGCACATGCGTCACTCGACGACGCGTCGTCGGGCGAGCGCGACGCGCGGTCAAGGATGCGACGACGAGACGAACTCGCGCGTCGGTCTCGGCGCGGCGACGGTGAGATGGTGGCGCGAGCGGGCGACGGTGGAGGCGCCGATCCGAGGGTTGACGAGGCGTTGGATCCGAGCGCGGTGGGCGCGCTGTTATTGCTCGACGCCTCGAGCGTGGGGGCGCAGGAACGGGCGAGGAGAGAGGGTTCGAACGCGCGTTCGTCGTCGGCGCGGCCATCGGCGGCGAGCGACGGCGAGGATGGGGAGGATGGGCGAGGGACGCGCCAAGGGCGCGCGAGGGCGGCGACGACGTCGCGCGCGGGGGACGCGGCGGGACGCGTCGTCGAGGGCGCGAGCGGGGCACCGAGTGAGATCGGAGGCGTCAAGGCGTTGAAATACGCCGATCACAGGCGATTGATCTATCGATGGACGAACGCATTGATTCGAGCGGTCGGGTTGAAGGTGCCGACGGGCTCCGGGGTCGTGTTTGCCCCGTCGTCGAAGAATAAACGGGAAAAGTTTGATAGGTTTCTCGTCCATTACTACGGGCAAGAGTCGTTCGAGCCCGGGGCGTATTGGTACTCACACGCCAACGCGCCCGCTTTTTTCAGCGAGTTGTTTCGCGTCGCCACCAACGGACGAGTGACGTGCGACGCAAGGGATATTTTTGAGATTTTTTCCAAGTCGGATCCCAACCGACAGGCGAGCACGTGGGTGACGTCGACGGCGGCGTTGGAACGCGCCGGCATCTCTCGCACGGAGGTGATTTCGACGTATTTCGGTGAGTCTCGCGTCGAGGACGGATGGCCGAAGGGTCGACCGTTGCTCGTGCCGCCGCCCGAGTCGAGAGGGGCGAGCGGGAAGCGCCGACGCATCGACGCCGAGAGTCGCTCGTCGCCGACGCACGTCTCGGGAGTAGTTTCGGACGATCAGATGCCGTCGATGCCGCCAACGTGGTCGTCGTCTTTTAGTCGATCGAGTCTTCATCGGTTCGCGCCGAACACGATTCGCCAAAACTCGATCGGGCATCCCGTTGTCGCGCCGTCGCAGCGCGGGTTGACGCTCATGCAGCAAAGAGCGCTCGGTTTGTGCGCGCGAGTGGAGCCGGGTGAAGGCAGTTGCCCGCTCGCGATCATGCCGTTGATTTTCGACGATATTCTTCGATGCGGTGGTGGCTTGAGAAGTCGCCCATGCTCAAAGGATCGTCTGAACAAGCACTGCTTCAACATCACGTCGGCGCACTTGTTTCTCCCCGAAGACGTCGCCGACGCGATGCACATCAAGGCTGACGCGGTGACCATTATGGATGATTTTAAGTCGTTCACGGCGTCATATTTCGCCCTTAAGAGAGCGTCGGAAGCGTCGAACGCCATTGACGCCGAAAGAGACGCGGGCGACGCGAAATTGAAGGGTATGATGGAAATTTTGAAGACGTCGCCGACGGCGGAATCCAAAAACCGACTCGAGGCGACCATCGTCGAGCTCCAGAGTCGGGCGCGAGACCTCGAGGAGAGGCTTCGAGATGCGCTCCAAGTCAGGTCTCGCGCGCGTAAGGCGTTTGATGACGCGGAATCCGTCGTTCAAACGCCGTACATGACCATTTTGCGAAGATGCTACGAGCTCGGCGTGAAGGTGCAAAGTCGCTTTCAAAAGGCCATCGACGACTCTTTTCGAGACGTCACCACACGATTGGCCAAGTGTCAGATTGAGAGAGAATTCGCGACAGAACGCAACGAAACGCTTGCGGCGATCGACCGCGAGATCGCGTCTCTGGTCGATAAACAGCACGCGATAGAGCGATTACACTCACAGCTCGGCGAGAGCAAAGAGTATTTCGACTTTGCCCTCAAGACTCTCGATCAGCGCTGGGGACAATTTTCACCACCGCGCGCGCGCACCACCGTGTAACTTTTGTAATGTTTCATAATTCTGTTCAACGTGAGCGCTGTTACTACTACAATCCAATGAGAATAAACTACTACAGTCCCTGCATGAGTCCGGCGACGAAGGCTTTGCGGCGGTTTTCGCACTCGCGCGGCGACGGGCGGTAATACTTGAGCATGCCGTCCCACGGAACGGCTTTTAATCCGGCTCGTTTGCATATCATCGCGCGCACGCGCTCGGCAAATTCGATGCTCGTCTCGTCGTCTCTCTTCCGCTGCGGTTCCATGTACCACACATCCGCGACGACGGCCCACGAGCTCATGAGTTTACACAAGTGTCTAGAAAAACTCTGCCTCCTCGAATTCCAAAACGCGTCGACGAAAATGTTGTCGTACTTGATGGCCACCGGCACGACGTCCACGCCCAAATCGAACGCCCCTCGCTTGAACATCACGCAGTACTTGTTATTCACGCACGTTCCTTCCGGAAAAATCAATAAAGGAAGACGAGACGGGTCGGCGACGTGCTCTTTCAATCGCGCCGAAACCTTGTGTCGATCCTTAATGTCGGTTCGATTAAACTCGATGCAATCGATCGCGCTCATCGCCGTTCGCTGCAACAACCCCACCCATCCTTTATGTTTCTGTTGAATCACCGCGAACGGTGACACTTGCGTCAACACCAAGTAATCAATCATCGACGTGTGATTACTGACGTACACCACGCCGCCGCGATTGCCTCCCCTCGACGGTCTCGGCCCGTGATATTTGATGACCCCCGTCCACGACACCACGAACGCCGCCGCGTACAACTCAACGCACTTGCGCTCGCACCCCCACTTCCTCGGTAAACAATAGTGCGAAAACGCGAACGAGATCGCGAACGCCGCGCTCGCCGTCAACAAAAACGCCAACCGAAGCGGAAACAGCACCCCGTACCGAATGACCAATCCGCACCACCACAACGGCGCGAGATAAAAATTAAAATTCCACGGCGCCTCGTTGGACTCTTGAAAACACCGATTAAAACTATCGTCCACCATCGCCGCGCACGCGTCTTGCAAGATGCCCGAGCAATCGAGCAAACGCGGAAGCGCCATCGGTCCTTCCCGAGACGTCGCCGCCGCGTCTCTCGACGCCTCGGCGCGTCTCTCGAGCTCGATCCCGGGCGTCACGCGTTGCACGCGCTCGTGGTCCATCTCACCGTCGCCGAACGAATCAAAGACATACATGGAGCTTGATCTCGAGAAGGCGTCCACGCTCGTCGCGCGGCAGTGCGCCGGGGCATCGGGGACGGGTGCATTCGCCCGCGCGGCGTCGCGATCGGGCGCGCGCATGTATGTCTTTCCTCTTTGTACGCGCGCGTGTCGCGAGACGCGAGACGAGTTCCGCGAACGGTGCGGTGCCGTGCGTTCGATTCCACGCGTTCGTTCGTTCGTTCGTCGAACGGTACCGCCGCCGAGTGACGTCTCGCGCGGGGACAACGGTCGCATCGTCTTTGAGCTCGAGCGCGTCGGCGGCAAAGAGGCGAGGAAAAGGAAAGGAGGCGTGTTTTGTGTTTTGTGTTTTGTAGATGGAGGATGTCACAAATGATGTATTACTTTTTAGAATCGCGCATCATTTGAACGAAATCGGCGAAACAGCGATCGGAATCGTGCGGACCCGGAGACGCCTCGGGGTGGTACTGAATCGTCATCGCGCGTTGCTCGGGCCACGCCATGCCGGCGCACGTGCCGTCGTTGAGGTTGACGTGACTGACTTGGACGCCCGCGGGCAAGGTTTTCGGATCGACGGCAAAGTTGTGGTTTTGCGAGGAAATCTCCACGGCGCCGTCGGGACCGCGCACGGGGTGGTTACCGCCGTGATGACCAAACTTGAGCTTGAACGTCGACCCGCCGAAGGCTTGGCCGAGCACTTGGTGCCCCATGCAAATGCCAAAGACGGGGAGCTTGCCGAGGATTTGCTTGGCGTTCTCCACCGCGTACGGCACCGCGCTGGGATCGCCCGGACCGTTGGAGAACAAAATACCGTCCGGGTTCATGGCCAACACCTTATCCGCCGGGTAAGACGCCGGAACGACGGTGAGTTTGCACCCGAAAGAGGCTAAACGGCGCAAAATGTTGTGCTTGACGCCGAAGTCGTACACGACGACGTTGAACGAATCCTTGTTCGCCTTGGCTTCGTTGCTGAATTCCCACTCACCCGTGGTGTCCTTCCACTCGTACGGCTCGCCGCACGTCACTTCGCTGATCAAATCCTTACCGACAATGTTATACGCCTTGGCTTGCGCCACGAGCTCCTCGTCGCTCAGGGAGGCGTCCGTCGTCAACACGCCGTTGAGACACCCGGTTTCTCTCAATCGTCGCGTAATCTCCCGCGTATCGATATCAGAGATACCGATCACCCCTTGCTCCTCCAAATATTGCGACAAATCCTTCACGCTTCGATAGTTGGACACGTTGAGAGAATAGTTTCTCACCAACATCCCTCCGAGGTGCGCCTTCGCCGACTCCATGTCGCCCTCGTTGACGCCGACGTTGCCGATGTGCGGACACGTGAACAACACAAACTGACCGGCGTAACTCGGATCCGTCAAGATTTCTTGGTACCTATCGTTTCACCAGCGATTCATAGCGCATCAGTCAGTCAATCGTCGTCGTCTCTCTCTCTTCCTCTCTCGCGCGCCCGGGCCCTCCTTTTTAAAAACCACGACCGATCGAACCCCATCGATCGATTCGTCCGCCCCCGTTCGTTCGTTCTTTTCGCGATTCGCGCGCACCCGCTGAGCGAGGTGTTAAACACCACCTCCCCCACCATCGTCTTCTTCGCCCCGAACGCGCGTCCCGGCCACACGCTCCCATCCTCGAGCACGAGTCGACAGTCCCGTTCACCCCACGGTTTCGCCGCCGCGGCGCGCGTCGTCGTCGTCTCGCGTCGTCGTCCGCGCACCACCGACGCGCGTCGCGCGCCCGGGACGACGACACGACGCCGATACGTCCCCGTCGTCCCCGTCGCCGCCGTCGTCGTCGTCCGCATCGACATCGTCGACATCATCGACATCGTCGTCGTCGGCGAGTGAAGCCGCGCGCAGCCGTCGGCGCGGCGCTCTCGAACGGGGGCGTGCGGGGCGTGAGGCATCGTGTGGGTCGTCAGTTACCGTACTCGTGGTGTTCAGTACGGGTACACTCGGACTAGTATCACCGGTCACATGGTATACGTAAGGAGTCCGTGTGCGATGCATGGGCGCGATGATGGGCGATGGGGCGCGGCGTATACGAACGACATCCCCGGAGCGCGGCATGCGTGGTTTTGAACGCAGGGGTCACGATTGGTGGAGTCCCTCGGTTTTGTCCAGCCTTACATCACGTGCGTGCGTGTCGGTGTATGGACCGTGTGTACGATATGAAGACGACACAATAAAATAAAGGAAAACGCGCGCCACCATCTCGGGCGTCCGTTCGAAGCGACGGAGGACCGGGGACGCGGCGGGCGAGACGGCGCCGTGCGGGCGCGGGGGGGTGGGGTGGGGGGCGCGGCGCGACCGGTGGAGTCTCTCGAAGTCGTCCAGGCGCTCGGCCTGTCTCTTTCTCGTTAAAGTACATGTATAGATAGAACGACGCGTCGTCGCTGCGCGAGACGCACGGCGACGCGCGAGACGGTTGCGAGAGACGGAGGCGACCGCGCGCGCTCACGTCATCGCGGCGAAGAGCGTGGCGCCGAGTCGAGCGACGCCGAGAGTGAAGTGCTTTTCGAACGCGGCCGGATTGAAGACGGCTTGGTGCTTGCGCATCATGTAGAGCTGCAACAGATTGTCCACGGAGTGAAACTTGGCCACGGTGCCGAGTTTTTCCTCCGGAAGAAGGGTGAACATTTGCAGCGTGGTGATGAAGCGCAGGAAACCGATGGTACACGCCCAGTGAATGGAGATGAAATCGGTGGCTTTGAGCTTGGGCGCGAACCAGCTCTGAATGGTGGCGTCGCCGAAGTGCAACGTGACCATGTAGTACAGCTCCATGAGCAAGCTCGCGGCGATGATCTTTTGCTTGACCGTGGTGGAGTCCTTGATGACGTGCCGTTGCGACGTGATGATGCGCGTGACCGTGCGTTGGGACTCGGCGAGGACGAAGAACGTGATCAGGCCCACCTTCCATCCCAAGGACAGTTCCTCGGTCACTTGAAGTCCCCCCGCGCGCGCCTTGGCGCCGTGGCAAGACATGACGGTGAGGCGAGAGAACGCGCCCATCATCTGTCCCATCGTAAATCTATACAACACCGCATCGGATTGCGTTCGCGCCACGTACACGAGCGCCGCGCACGACGTCAAGAGAAAGATGCCGCACGCGTGCATCATCAAGTCGGAGACGAGCGAATCCTTCAAACCGTAATACTTCATCATCGGCGTCGCGTACGCTACAAACGTCATCAACACGCGTCGTCGTTTTCATCGTCAGTCTCACTCATCTCACGAATCAACCCATCCCTCGCGCACCACACCCTCCACTCGCTCCAGCTCCACGCTCGAATCGACACAATTCACAATTCAGCGCACAATTAATGAATTACATTCGCGTCGCATTCGCGTCGCGTTCGCTGGACGCACTCGGAAGCTCGGGCATGAACTGCGCCCCGTACGCGAACCCGGTGACGGCGGTGAACATCAGGGCGTTCTTTTGCGAAATCATCGACGCGGACGTCGACATCGTCGTCGACACGCCGACTCGGAATGATTCAAACGTCACACGACGCGCGCGCGTCGATCGGGGCGTGGGTGACTGGTAGTGCGATGATGATGGCGTTCAAGCACGCACACTATGGACACACGGCCGAGAGACGGTCCCCCGCCATCGTCGACCGCGCCGCACTTCGAGACGACGACGATGATCTCGACGACGACGACGACGACGACGACGGTGACGACGACCGTCGCGGCTCGACGCGGTGCGTCGCGCGCGACGTCGCGCGTCGTCGCGCGTCGACGACGAGAGCGGACGACCGCGGCGGCGTCGTTTTTCAATCGCGGTGGACGCGCGCGTCGGGACGACGATGACGACGACGATGGGGTGTATTACGGCGAAGACGACGACGATGATGATCGTGGATCGTCGTCGACGCGTCCGGGGATGAGCCTGGACGTGGACGACGCCATGGCGAGCTTTAACGAAACCGCGGGTGGATTCGTGGATAAGATCAAGAGCGCGATGGTGTCGCAGACGGTGGATCTGGACGTCGTCGAAGTGGTGGAGGAGGACGTGTACGAACGACCGAAACGAGGTGGGTTCGGGGTGCCGAATTTTGGATCGTTCGGTGGGTCGCGATCGACGGATGAGGAGGAGGAGGAAGAGGAGGTGGAGGAGTCGACGTCGACGCGGAGACGGTTTGGGTTCGGCGGCGGCAAGAAAAAAAGAGACGAGGAGGAAGAGGAGGAGGAAGAGGCGACGGCGGCGGCGCCGAGCGGACTCGGGGCCATCTTGGCGAAGAATGCGGCGAGATTGGATCGTACGCGGGCGATTTTGGATCAAGATTTGGAGAAGGGTGTGGCGGCGAAGTCAAAGGTGCGCGAGGGACGCGCGGGGGGCAAAGCCGTCTCCGCCATCATCGGCGATAAGGTCGGGGATGGTTCGTGGACGCTGACCGCGGTCGCGGACGAGGGATCGCAGGGTAAGCGATTGCCGAGCATTAAGATTAAGCGCGGGGAGTCCAAGATCATCGGGCGGTCCAAGGGACCCGGCGTGGACGTCGCCGTGCCGCTTCCGTGCGTCAGCGGCGTGCACTGCGAAATCGAAACCGACGGCAACAAGCTCTACATCACCGATCTCGGCTCCACGAACGGCACCTACGTCGAAGGTTTTGAAGTGAAAAAGAACAGACGCTTCCGCATCTTCAACGGCGCCAAGGTTCGCCTCGGTGCGGAGAACTTCAACGGCGAACCGTACGCCACCTTCAAGGCGTCCCTCGCCGGGGCGAAGGAATTGGAAAAAGACTCCGAGTACGGCCAACTCAACTATTTCATCGAGTTCTTGGGCGGTCCCAAGGTTGTCGTCAACTTCCTTTTCATCAACTTCGCGTTCCAGTTGACCTTTTTCCTCATCTTACAACTCCAATAACGGACGGTATCGCTCGTACGAGCCGCGCGCGTAGAAGAAGCACAAAAACAAGACTGTTATAACAACACACCGATACGAAACCGATAACGACCGACTACGCGCGCGCGCACGTGAAATCAATGAATGCCTACAGAGTAAAGAATGTTCCCAACCTCAACCTCGACCACCCCGCGTCGCCCGCTCGCGTCGTCTCACGTCGACTTGGCGACTCGACATGCATCCACGAGAAAGAAGCCCGTCCCGCAGACGAATGCGAGACTTCCGATCATGTAGAAGACGCATCCGATGAAATAATTACTCTCGAGGAGCATGTCGACGCGCGCGCGCGTTTTACCGCTCGCCTCGCGCGCGGGATGGACGATCGGAAGCTCGGTAATGGTGCCCGCGCGCGCGAAAGTGACGTGTGGGCGTGCCCATCGGAATAAATTTCAGGAGCGATTAATAAATGTCTACACGACGACGTCTAACGCTTGTTTACCTCGCGCGCGACGCTGTTTTTCAGTCTCTTGAATGGAGATTTGGAGCGTCTCCTGCGCGCGACGCTTGCGAATGTCGTTTCGTCGAATGATGCGACGGTTTTCGACGGCGTTGTACAACGCTCGCGAACTCGGGACGAGAAAGAATATCGCCGAATACACGAGCAAGAGAGGCATGAGGAGCTTGCACAGCCACGGGAAGAGCTCGAGGATGAGAATGACGAGCGGCGGCTCGCCGTATTCGTCCGTGGTGGACGTCGACGGCGCTGCGTCGCGGAATCGTCCCGCTCTTCGGCCCATGGTTTGTTGTGCTCTCGGCTCGAGCGGTTGACGCGGAGGTTTGAAATCCATACCGCCGGCGGTTCGGAAGACGAATATCAAAAAGATATTCAGAAATCCGAGGGCGACGACGAGTGGCATCTTTTCTCCACCCTCCCAGAGCGGTTTGACGCGCTCGTAAATCGGCGGAGGCGTCGGAGCGGGAACGGCGCGGCCGGGCGCGCGACTCGTCGCCGTCGACGACGTCGACGCCACGTTCGCTATGGTCGTCACTTGAAGCGACGGAAACACGTATATAAGTTGACCGTCGTCACTCGCCTCCGCGTAACCGCCGAAACGCGTCAACACTTCCAACATGTAACCCTCGTGCATGCGAGACGCGTCTCTCGCCTCATCCGCCTTTTTCCTAAACAATCGACGCACGTGCGCGATGAGATCGAATACGGCGGCGAAGAGCCCGTTCTGCGCCTCCTTGTAATCCTCTATGCTGAGAAGATATGAATCTAAAAACGGCGCCACTTGTTCCGCGAACACGCATCCTTTATTCACTCGCAACAAGGCGCCCACCGCGCGCCACCGGCGCACCTCTAAATCGTCGTTCACATCACCTCGACCGAATACGAACGCAAAGATTGACTCGAAGAACGTCAATTCGCGATCGCGATCGAGCCAATCGTCCTCTTCCTCCTCATCATCGTCGTCACCGTCGTCGCCATTTCCGTTTACCGCTCGCCTCGCCGTCGACGGTCCAGCCCGCGGCGCGTTCGGTCGTCCTCCCCGATCCGAATCCCCTCCCTCACCGCTGTCACCCGCGCCATCGCGTCCTCCACCCATTCCCGACGCCGACGGTTTCACCGGCACGCCGTCGACGACGCCGTATTCTCGCTCCACGCGAGCGCGCTCGTACCGAATCGCGTTGTTCCAATACGCCAACTCGATCAAGTCTCGCATCCACAGATAATACCAAAAATCCGCATTCACCCCTCGTCCGTGTCCCACGTACGTCGGCAACATCGGTGCGCTCCCACCGCCTCCTCCTCTTCCCTGGTGTCCCCTCGACATGGCCACGACCACCAACGCCACCACCGCGAGCGCGGCGAGCGCCGCCGACGCTACCAAAAACGTCCCGAACGCCGCCCTCGCGACGCGTCTCGCGTGTCGCCACGTCGCTCGCCGCGCTCGTCGCGCGCGCTCCGCGACGTCTCGCGCCAGTATCGTCGCTCTCACGCGCGCTGGGACGACGTAAATCACCTCCCGCGTCTCATCATCGACGTCGAGGTGACCACCGGCGAGATGCACGGCGAGGATGACGCGTCGACGAAGCGCGTCCGCGTCTGGGTCTAACGTCGGTCCCTCGGCGAGTAAGAGGTCGCCGAGGGTGAAACGAGGACCCACACGCTCGAGAGCGGCGTGGAGGGCGTGATCGGCGCCGGGCATGGGAGCGACGGCGCCGAGAAGTGAAACTCATCGTGTCTATCACTCGCGCTCGGGGACGCGGGACGCGCGATTGCGATGGAATGTGCGATTACAAGCGAAGATTTACACGCGAACGACGTAGGAGGAACTCTTGGTGAGATAGCGAATCCATCGGTGCGGGTTTCTCGGCGGGGCGTCTCGAAGACGAGACGTCGAGGGTTCGTCGATGACTTGGAGGTAGCGCACGGAGAGCGCGCTGGCGCAGAGGGTGGGAATCTGGAAAGAGAGCGCGAGCGGACCGATGGCGCGTCGGACGTTGGGAATGCGCTCCGTTTGGAGAGAGATCTGTACCGAACACTGGTGCTCGGACCCTCCCGCGAGCTTTTTGAATTGCCAGACGATTTCTTTGTCGGCGTCGTCGTACATGACGTGCTGCGAGCCCGAGGCGACATGTTTCGGAAGCCGACCGGTGGCGCCGATCGCCGTCTTGGGAATGGGTAATGAGACGACGAGCGCCGTACACGTGTGATTCGCCGGAAAATCGGCGTAGAGTTTGAGTTCAACACCGACTTTGTACGGAATACTCTCGTCGACGACGGCTGAGAGTCGAAACGGAGGCGTGAAGTCGTTCGCGCTTCGGTAGTGCATCAACGAAAACTCACCCGCGGGCGGACGGAGGGTTATCGTCCGATCGATTTCGAAGTGATCCAAATTCGCCGCTTCGTGGAAGTTGCAATCGTCGAGGATGACGCCCGTGTAATTGCTTCCGCCGCCGGCGCCCTTGCCTCCGACGGTCATGTCCTCGGAGAGCGCCACCTTGACCTTTGTGTTTTCTCCTTGCAAGAAATTTCTCACCTGAATGTGGCCGTTGATCTCCGAAGTCACTACATCTCCGTTCGAATCGAACGTCACGCTCACCTTTTCGATGATGTCGACGAAGATTTCATCCCGGGTCGTCGCGCTCGACGCGCTCACCACGCTCTTTTGCGTCGCGCCGCTAGACACCCTATTCACCCCACTCGCCACCGACGCCGCGTTCATGAGATTAATCGCCGCCTTTGTTGGAAAATTCACCTTCATTCCTAAATTATTCTTAAGCATCGTCTCCACCTTTTGACTCGCTTTCAGCGCCCCAGCGCCAATCTTCGTCGAGTCAACCTTGGCGCTCACCAGTCGTCCCGCCAATCCGTTCCCAACCTCCACCGGTTCATTACACACCCGCTCTCGCAGCATCTCCGTCGATGTCGTCTGCGCGTACCCGTAATCCATCGCCTCATCGATCAATTCGTACACCAACGTCGAGTTTCTTCGCACCGCTTCCTCTGTGAGCGCGCCGCAATAATCCTTCACCAGTCTCGCCAGTCGATGCATGAGCTCCAACACCGTGCTCGGCGACGCGTTCGACGTCGTCGTGGACACGAAGTACAACCCCGACGCCTTGATGTGCATGTAATTCACCCCGTCTCGATGAAACGCCGCGGGCGCCCCGCGTTTCGCAGAGGTCGACGCCCCGTCCCCGCCCACGACGTCCCGCGCATCCTCCTCCTCCTCCTCCTCGTCGCGCCAGAAGCGCACCAATCGATAAAACGTCTCGTGCGTGCGACGAGAGAGATCGCGACGGAAATCTTTTGACACCATCGCGTCCCCGCGCGGGCTCAGGATGAAGAACTGCGACAGCATGGCGACGCCCCGACAATGCCGCACATCGATCGTTTCGAGCTCGCGCGTCACTTCGCCGCTCGCGCGGCGCGCGACACCGGACGTCGACGCGCGGTGGAAACGATCGAAAATCGAGTTTCTCGCGCGACATGTCCAACACCACCGCGTCGAACGGCGACAGGGCGTTGAGCTCGAGCGCGAGCTCGAACGATGACTCGGGTGGTGTGAGCGCGGCGTTCGCGCTCACGCTCAGCGTCGTCTCGAGCGTGTCCCTCGTCATCGTGAACAAGCACTTGATCAGCGCGCTTGGATTTCGAGAGGGTGCGCGTGAGCGACGCGCCGCGCCGCGCGACGCCGCGACGCGCCGCGACGCGCGAAACGACGGCGGGCGCCCGGAAATTTTTCCGGAAGTTGCGAGTGGATAGACGTCCCGACGACTGACGACGACCGTGGCGACGCGCAGTGACGCTCCTGACGGCGATGCACATGGTATTGACCGCCACCGTTCTTCGAGCGGCGGCGAGGATGGGATACTTTGAGCGTAAATCGGTGGGACGAGGGGAGATGGTGAAGTTTGGCGCCTTGAACAGCGCGTCGGTGGCGCTTTTGAATCTCTCGCTCGGGTTTAATTCGGTTGGATTTTATCAGATGAGCAAGCTCAGCATCATTCCGGTGACGGTGGGGTTGCAGATGACGTATTTCGATAAAAAGTTTAGCGCGAGGGTGAAACTGAGCCTGGCGGTGTTGCTTTTGGGCGTCGGCGCGTCGACGGTGACGGATGTACAACTGAACGCGACGGGATTCGTGATTGGTTTGTTATCCGTCATCACGACGTCGATCGGACAGATTCTCACCGGTTCGTTACAACAAAAATTAGGTCTCAGTTCAACGCAGTTGCTCTGCTCGTCGGCGCCGTGGATGGCGCTGACGCTCGTGATTTTAGCGCCGCCCGTGGACGGAGCGCTCAGCGGCGGCAACATCCTCGAATCCAATTACTCCTCCGACGTCATCTTCTACGCCGTCGTGTCCTGTTTCCTCGCCATCCTCGTCAACTTTGCCACCTTCGCCGTCATCGGCAAGTGCTCCGCCGTCACCTACCAAGTCATCGGCCACCTCAAGACGATGCTCGTGCTCGGTTTCGGCTTTGTCGTCGTCGGCGACCCCGTCGTCGCCAAAAACATCGCCGGCCTCCTCGTCGCCCTCTTCGGCATGATTCTTTACGCCCGCGCCGAGATGCGCGACCGGGAGCTCACCACCGTCGCCAAATCGACCGCAGACACCGAATCCTCCGCGCGTTGACCCCTTGTGATCGCACTCACGCTCCCTCCTTTCCTCGCCGTCTCGCCCACCCTGCACCCGCGTAAACCCTACCCCCTCCTAAAACCTCAACGCACCTCTCCTCGCCTCCGCAGTTCTCTTCGCGTCGGTCATGGCGACCGGCGGCGGCGATCTCCGCGGTATGGATCCTCGTAAGGTACGCGCGCGCTCGTCTCCCCCGTCGACCCCTCTCTCGCGCCTCCAGCTCGCGTGAAAGCGTCCATCAACACCGTTCAGGCGCTGACCCTCGCGCCGAGGGTACGATGACGCGTCGTCTCGCGTCGCGCGCGACGCCGTGGACGACGATGGCGGCGTCGACGCGAGGGTCAACGCATCGTTTTGCGTTTTCGCGCACCCAGTGACGGCGCGGGTCGACGAAAACGTCGAGAGAGACGCGAGAGAGGCGTCGAGAGGGACTCAGGCGCGCCGGCGTCCCGAGGCGACGACCCAAAGCGCGCGCTATGGGAAATTGAACGGAAAACTGACCGTCGTGCGCGTGTGTGCGCGTTTTGTGACAGGTGCCGGCTCTGGTGATGCGAAGCGTGGAGAACGCGCGCGTGCACATGGAGGATGGGGAGTTAGATAGAGCGATAAAGATGATGTCGAGCACCGACGCGTTGTGCTCGAGGGTGGCGGCGCCGCCGACGGTGCACGGACTCGCGCTGCGAGTTCTGGCGGATGCGTACGTGCGAAAGGCTGAGCTCGAGAGCGAGAGCGGTGGAAAGAGTGGAGAAGGTGTCGCGAGCGTCGAGAGCGAGGGGGGTGAGGGCGAGAACGCTGGCGAGGAGATTGATTACATGGCGCGCGCCAAGGGGGCGCTGAAAAAGGGCATCGAGGTGTGCAAGGTGCACGAGGGTCGGGCGGGAATGCCCCCGTTCATGGTGGCTGATTTAGCCGGACGCTTGGGTGATCTATACGCCGCGCTTGGGGAGATATTTAGAGAGGAGAAAAATTACAAGGACGCGCTTCGATCGCTTCGAATGGGGTTGACAAAGTTTGAAACGCTCGGGCAGAAGGAGTTCGTCTGCGCGACGCACAATCGAGTCGCCTATTGTTACATGGACAAGGAGGAATGGAACGACGCGTTGTTCGAACTCCAAGAGGCGGAGAGAATCTCGAGCGGCGCCGAAGCGGAATCTGCGATATTGAGCACCACATTAGCTTACCGGGGCAGGTGTCACGCCAAGCTCGACAACGTCAAGGCGGCGCGCGTCGCGTACGAGGGCGCCTTAAAGTACGCCATGGCGAGCGGTAACGAGGGCGTCGTCCGCGAAGCCGAGAATTATCTAGCCGAAACTCAAGACCAGAGTGCGATCGACGACTCCGCGTTCCTTTGATCCCAGAAGAGCCGCCTTCGCGCTGCTTTGACGTTGAAAACTGTTTGTTTGTACGACGCACGTCGCAGACGAGCGCGCACTCTTCGCGCTCGATTGTAACGAATACACCAGACGCTCGCGCACGTCAGATCCCACCCGCCCACCCGTTCGTTTCCAGCATTTGGAGAGAGGCGCCAGTATTTGGAGAGACGGACGGCGCCGGTCGGTTTCGCTCGCGTTCGACGCCTTTTGAATGTGTTCAAATCATCGACAGACGAAAAGCACGACCACGACCGCGTGGCGCGCGCGATGGCGCGCACGATCGCATACTCAAGACGTCAAACCGCCAACACGTGCCTTTGGGCGGAACGACGTCGTGCGTCGTGCGTCGTGAATCGTGAATCGTCAATCGTGAGTCGTGAATCGTCACGTACCCCCTCCCCCGTGCGCCACGACCGCGAGACGAAATTGCGAAATTAGAGACGTCGAGCGCGACATCGGCGCGATCGAACGATCGAACGAACGCGCGAACGCGCGCGCGCGGTCGTTCGTGCGACCGTCTTCGAGCGCGTCTCGTCTCGTCCGTCGCGATGCGCGCGGTGGAAAAGGCGCACCGCGGCGGCGGCGTCGAGAATGACGACGACGACGGGTCGTCGTCGATCGTCAACGGTGGCGACGGGACCGATCGAGTGAAGGCGACGACGGCGCGCGGTGGGAACGGTGGTGGTGGTGATGAAGGCGCGAGCGCGTTGCGTCGACGCGCGCGCGACGGGAGGGGGGCGTCGTCGTCGTCGGTGAGGGTGACGCGAGACGGCGGCCGCGGCGGCGAAGGAACGGCGACGAGGCGCGGCGCGAGGACGGCGGCGAAGGACGCCCAGACGTGGTTGGCGTTCGGTAGAGGGCGAATCGATGGGAGCGGCGTGCGATTAAGCGTGCTCGTGGTGTTGTTTTTATCCTTCGTCATCGTCACCGAGTGGGCGAGAGATCGCGAAAAGGATGGAATGTTTAGCGCGTTTACGCCGAGATACGTGCGGCTGCGCCACCTGACGCCGAGAGGGGAGGACGGGGTCTTGGCGGAGCGACTCATCACGCACGGAGTGAGCGGAAACGCGAGCGGTGATCATATCGGCACGGAATTTCGGACGTACATGGATCACGGCATCGTGCGATTGGAGGGAGAGGTGTGCGGTTCGACGTCGATGATGGCGCTCACCGTGTTCGCCGTGTGCGCGAGCATAGGATTGAACGACATCTTTTGGACGGCTTCGGCGAAGAGACGAAGCGTGAGCTCCACGGTGTTGTACATCACGATCGTCGCGTGTTACACGCACTATCTCATGGTGCAAGGGTCGGATCTACTCGTGAAGGGCGTCGAGGGGACGTATTACTCGTTGCTTCGTTATCTCGAGTGGATGCTCACGACGCCCGTGCTGTTGATTTTGGTATTTCAGCTCCACGCGCTCGTCGTCGGAACGCAAAACTCCAAGTATCGCACCGACATGTACGTCGCCGTCGTTGCGGACGAGGTCATGCTCGTGATGGGGATGTTGGTGAACGAGATTGAAGGACCGTCGCGCGGGGTCTTTTTCGTCGTCTCCATGGCGTGCTTCTTCTACATCATCGGCAAGTGCGTCAGTCTGTTTCAGGAAATGCTCATGAACGACCTCACCAAGGGCGATCGCACGCGTTTCATCATCCTCGCCATCGCCAAAACGGTGTGTTGGATGTCGTTTCCCACCGTCTTTGTCGCCAAGGAGCTCGGATACATCGACACGAGCGCCGAGCACGAGTGGTTTTTGAGATGCGACGTGCTCTCCAAGGCGGTGTACTGTCTGCTGCTCTCCGCCGGGAACATTCGCGTTCTCGACGTCGTGCGCGACGAAGAGGTGGCGGACATCGAGCGTCTGACAAAGATGCAGCGCGATTTCTTCTTTAACATTACGCATGAATTGCGCATGCCGCTCAACTCGGTCATCGGTTTCAACACGCTCGCCGTCGAATCCGGCGAACTGACCGACGTCACCGATGGCTTCATAAAGAACTCGATCACCTCGGCCGAGGCGCTCCTCGGCTTGATCAACCAAGTCTTAGACTATGCCAAGTTTAACAGAAAAGGCGCCGAAGTCTCTGGCGGTCACGGTTTGGAGTTATCCGACGACGTCTTCACCATCGAAGAGCTCCTCGATCAAACGTTGAGCATCTCTCAGCGTCAAGACTACACCGGCAACGTGTACATTCGCGTCGATCCAAGTCTCTTCCGCATGACGTACACGAGCGATTTCTTCCGTCTGCGTCAGTGTTTGGTCAACGTGGTGAACAACGCGCTCAAGTTTTCCAGCAATCTCGATCGACCGGGCAACGTCATCATCGACGTGCACGGCAAACTCACCGAGGACAAGGCGATGTTGACGTTCTCCATCGAGGATAACGGCGTGGGCATTCCCGAGGAGCGACAGAACCAAGTCTTCATCCCGTTCAGTCAACAGTCGGATTACTCAGCGCTGCGCGTGCAGGGCACCGGTCTCGGCATGACGATTACGAAAACCATCATCGAACTCATGGGCGGCTCGATCGATTTCACGTCCAAACCAGACGTCGGCACGATGTTCAACATCAGTCTCGAGCTCGATTATAAGCCCTCGTCGAAATTACGCGTCGCCGCCGCCGATCTCACGGTGCTCCTCGGACTCGAACCGGGTTTACAGATGCGTACGGTGCGCAACGTCTTGGCGTGTTATCGCGTCAATCCCGAGCGCGTCATTGACGTCGACGTGCGCCGCGCGGATCGATCTCGGTTGGAACACCACATCGATCAGTCTCGACGCGAGAACGCACCGGTGGTGTTGTGCATCGAGGAGGATCAGTACTTTGAAAATCGCGAGTGGCTCGAATCGACGACACCCGAGACGTTCGTCTTGATTCTCTCCAAATCCTCCAAGATGAAGGATTTACCGCACAGCGATCGCACGAGAGCGGTGATGAAACCGGTGGCGATATCTCCGTTCATCGACACGCTCGAGTACCTCTCACACGAGGCGAAGAAGAGCCTTGGGTGCGCCTCGGATATCGCCACCAACACCGGCGTCATCGTCGATTCTTCGCCGACGTCGTCCCTCAGTCGCATCCGGAAGAAGGATCCCGAATCCGAATTGGACATTAGTAGCATGCGCGTGCTCCTCGTCGAGGATAATAGATTGAACCAACAGGTGGCGATTCAATCGATGAAAACGTGTAAAGTCACCGTGGACGTCGCCGAAAACGGTCTCATCGCCACGCAAAAGATTGAAGACGCCATTCGCGGCGACGTCGAACCGTACGATGTCATCTTCATGGATATGATGATGCCCGTCATGGACGGCAACGAGGCGACGAGACGGATTCGAGCGATGGAACAAGACGCTCCCAGCGATTACAAGCGAGCGGTCATCATCGCTCTGAGCGCAAACGTCGGGCCGGAGCACACCATCGCCGTCATGGACGCCGGGTGCGACGGTTCGCTCGGTAAGCCTTTTTATCCGAGCACGCTTCGCAAGTTGCTTCGCGCGGTGTTCCTCGGCGAATACGAAGGTTTCTCGGCAGACGAGGCCACGATTCGTCCGGGACACTGAACGACGACGACGACAGGACGAAACTGTACCACTACCAACTATCTACTATCTACTATCTACTATAACTGCTGCACCACCTAGGATCACCTCTGCCGCCGCGCCGCCGCGAGAAATTTTGTAACGCAGTCACCCTCTCGCGCCTCCGAACGCGTCTCGCTCGATGGCATCCATCCTCTCCGCGTCGAACCCTAAGACCACCCACCAAGGCTCGTCCTCTCTCGATCGCTTCACCTCGCCCTCGCGTCCCAATCGCGCGCACGCGACGCGCACGGCGACGGCGGCGAAGACGGCGGCGTCGTCGCTCCCGACGACGCCGTCGCGCGCGAAGAGCGCGTCCAACAACACCGCGCTCGCCGCGCACGCCAACGCCTCACCGCCTCCGATCACCTCGACGATGTGAAACATGAACACGTGCGGTTGTTCGACGTTGAGCTCGTACTCCATCGCCTTGAGCACGCGTCGTTCCGCGTCCAACGTCGCCTCCTTGTACGCGTAATACCTCGCCCCGACGACGACGTCGTCCCCCGTGCCGTCGTCGTCGTCTCCGTATCCCGCCAATCGCGCCCCCTCGCGTCGGTCTCTCACGGATTCGTCATCGGGCGTCGCGTTCGCCCGATCGTCGACGACGACGACGTCTAAACCTCGCGACGCCGCGCCGTTCCCGCACAGCGTCGTCGTCGCGTTGACGACGTCCGCCAATCGAACGATCGATTCTTCGAGTTTACACGCGAGATACACCGAAGCCGCGACGATGATTTCCGGCGACGCGCGCGCGCGAACGCGCATCGCGCCCTCCTCGAGCGTCTCCGCCGCCTCGCGGGCGTCGTGCGACGCGTAAAACGTCGCGGCGAGCGCGAGCGCGGACACCGAGGTGTCGATGGGAAGGTTCAACATCTCGCACGTCGAGCGACACAGCGCGCGCGCTTGGGCGCGGCGACGACGCTGACGATCGTCGTCCATCGCGTGCGCGCGTCGCGGCGGCGCGGCGTGGCGCGGACGACGGGCGCACGACGACGTGTGCCGCCGACTAAAATTATCACATTCGCCTCACTTTACGCGCGCGCGTCGCTCGACGCCTTCGTCGCGTCGTCGAGGTCGACCGACGCGCGCGATCGCGAGCGACAGCGTGCGCTCACGTCTCGAGACGCGCGCGCGGGTCGAGACGCGCGCGCGAGGGGCGCGCGCGCGTCGCGACGGTTCGTGTGTATTATTTTCGTCATCATGGGACGAGACGACCCATTTCTGGGACACGTTCGCGCCGCGCGCGCGCGCGCTCGAGACCCCACGGCGACGAGCGACGCGCTCGAGGACGACGCGTGGCGTCGCGATCTCGAGGCGACGGCGATCGCGACGATCGCGACGGCGGGTGGAAAAGGGTGCGGGAAGACGGCGCTGACGCGACGGTGTTTCGCCGAGTTTCGTCGAGGAGACGACGCGAGCGCGCCGACGCCGCGCGAGTGGCGGGCGACGCCGACGATAGGAATGGATTTCGGTGCGATGACGTGCGAGTGCGTCGGCGCGAACGGCGAGCGAAGGCGCGTGCGCGCGCGGTTTTTGGATCCGAGCGGCGCGCGCGAGCACGCGGCGTGTCGCGCTGAGGCGTACGCGGCGGCTGACGCGGTCGTCGTCGTCCTCGATCCCGCGCGCGCGGACGCGTCGGTGGAATCGATCGAGGCGACGCTCGCGGAGATCGCGGACGCGCGGGCGACGCGTCACGACGAGCCGAACGAAGACGCCGCCGCGCGCCGCGCCGCCGCGCCGGTTCGCGTCGTCTTCGCGCGTAATCTTCGCGCGCCACCCTCGCGCCGAGGCGCGCGCGCGCCTCCTCGCGACGTCACCGCCGTCGAACTCACCGCGCGCGTCACCGCCGCCGCGCGCGCCGCGCTCGCGCGCCACCCGACGGCGTTTCGTCTTCTCGCGCCCGCGCGCGTCTCCGCCTCCGCCGAACGCTCCGCCGCCGAGCGCCGCGACGACGTCCTCGCGCTCCGAGACGCCGAGCTCGGCGGCGACGCGACCTCAAACGCATCGACGCGACACCACAGGTGCGTCACCGTCGACGCCGACGCGAACGTCGTCGCGAACGTCGACGTCGCCGACGGACGAGGCGTGCGCGCGCTCTTCTCCGCCATCCTCACCCTCCCCCCATATTCAAACCCTCCATAACACCATCTAATCGACCAACACACAGACGCACCACCCACACGTCACTGCACGACGCGCGTTCGATTCGATCGATTCGTCACCATGTTCGCCGCGACGAGCGCCGCCCGAGGGGTGACCCTGCCCGTGAGACCGCTCGCGAGAAAGGTGCGCGCGATCCCGCGTCGCCACGCGCTCGGCCTCCGCGCTCGTCGCGCGAACGTTCTGCGCGCGCGCGGAGGATGACGTGTCCCGGGACGACGCGTCGTTCGAGTGACGCTCGACGAGCGCCGACCCGTGTGCGGGCGATGCGATGCGTCTCGACTCGACGCGCGATGATTGATTGACTGACGACGCGCGCGTTCGCTCCTCGTCGCTCGACGCAGACCGCGAGACGCGCGACGACGCCGACGAGAGCGCTCTTTGGGAAGAAACCCGCGGCGGAGTCGACGCAGGCGGCGGCGTCTCGATTCAAGGGGGCGAAAAAGTCCACCGGTGCCGCGGCGCCGGCGCCGGGGGAGCCGTACTACGTCGATGGTAAGCTGTGGGTGTGCCAAGGGTGTGGGTACGTGTACGATGGATCCAAGGGCGCGTGGGCGGAGGGTAAGCGATGCCCGATGTGCGGCGAACGCCGCTTCGCGTTGAAGACGCCGCAAGAGTTGCAATTGGCGATTTATTCGCTCGTCGCCGTCGTGGTGTTGGTGGCGTCGCTGTTTTTGATCGTGAAGATTTAATGCGGTGCGTCTCGCGCGTAAAGATTCAATCAATTTAATAATGACGTGACTTGACGTTGGCGTTAATCGAGCAAGTAATTACAGTCTATCGGCGCGTCTTCTCCTCGGACGCGACGCCGAACGGTTTGACGATGCCTCGTTCGAACGCCTGTTCGAGCGCGAGCGCGGCAAATGCGAACGTGAGCACGCCTTGACCCGCCAATAACGCCGCCTGGGCGTACGACGCGACATCGAGATCGCCGTTGAGCGCCGCCGCGCGCAGATAGACGTCCGCCGCGCTCAAGCCTCGCGCGAGACCGAACGCGCCGACCACGCCCCCCTTGAGCTCGCTGTTCTCCACGTCGCGACGCACAGCGTATCTATACGTCACCCCGAACACCGCGCACGACAGCGCGGCAAAGGCGACGGAGAGCAACCCGCCGCCCTGCGATACTAACAACGGCGCCGCCAATGCGCCTCCGCCGCCGCCTCCCACCGCCGCCGCCTTGGCGCTCTCCATCTTCTCCGCCGCCTCGTCTATCGCGTCGTCCGCCCACTTCCCACCCACGCTCTCCTTCGCCAATTCTTCCCGCAACGCCTCTCGCTCCGCCGCCAACGCCGCCATCTTCGCCTCGGCTTGCGCCACCGCGTCTCGTTTCAGCGCCGCCGCCTCCTCCGCCGCGCGCTCCGCCTTTGATTGCGACGCCTCCGTTCGCTGTTGCGCCTCCTCGAACGCCTCGCGCACGCGCTCCTTTTCGTTCGCCTCCACTTTTTCAATCTCTCGCGTCGCCACCGTGCGAGCGTCGCTTCGAACGCGCGCGAGCTCGGCGCGCACGCCCTCGTTCGCCGACATCATCGCCTCCACCTCATCCACCGCGAGCGTCTTCATCTCCTCGATCGACGCGTCGATCGCGGACGCCGCCTCGATGGCGTCGTCGTCGTCGTTCCCGTCGTCCTCGTCGTTCGCACCGGCGTCGCGTCGAACGCGTCGCGTCGAACGCGTCGCGCGTTCTCCTCGTCCTCGGGACGCCGACGCCGAGACGCGCGCACCGTCCCGAGGACGCGCGACGACGACGACGGGGACCGCGCGACGACGGGGCGTCACGAACGACGGCACGCACGTCATCGTCATCGTCGTCGTCGTCGTCGTCGTCTCTCTCTCTCTACTCTCGCGCGCGCGCCGGCGTCTCTCGCGCGCGCCGAGCGCGCGACGACGACTCTTTGTATTATCGTCTCTAACCCTAGACCGTTCACGACTCACACACGACCCCCTGGATTCATTCTCCTCGACGTATACGTAGTGAAGTCTAAAAATGGCCATGAAGGTATAGTTTCGGTACACACCTCACTGTATACCCATACGGGACGACGTCTCGATCGACGCCCGCGTCGAGGCGGGGCGGCGGGGCGATCGGGGCGCGTCCTCAGGCGCGTCGTCGTCGCGTCGCGCGCCGCCTTTCCGAGACGCGCGGTGACAGGACACCATGGCGAGAGGGCTCAAGAAACATCTGAAGCGTCTCAATGCGCCCAAGCACTGGATGCTGGACAAGCTCGGCGGCGTTTTCGCCCCGAAGCCGTCTCCCGGTGCGTGCGCGAGAGACCACGCGATGGGGAGAAGGGTTTTCGAGCCGCTCGACGAGAGGGATCGAACGGTGTCGAATGAATCACCGCGAGGACGATGGACGCGAGGACGATTGTGAAAAACGTACACATTTTTGTGCTCGTACTGACCGCGACGCGTTTTTCCGTTTTTGTCCGTTCCGTAGGTCCGCACAAGGCTCGCGAGTGCCTCCCGCTGTGCCTCATCCTCCGCAACCGATTGAAGTACGCGTTGACGTACAAGGAGGTGACGACGATTTTGATGCAACGCGTCGTCAAGGTCGATGGGAAGGTTCGCATGGATAAGTGCTTCCCGTGCGGTATCATGGGTGCGTATCGCATCGTCGACGCGACGCGACGCGAGAGATTTTTGGATGACGATCGCGTGTATTTAGGGCTTGCTCGAGCGAGACGACTGACGGAGACGCCGTTCCTTTCTTTCCCGTTCATAACGACAGACGTCGTGTCCATCGAGAAGAGTGATGAACACTTCCGATTGATTTACGACCACAAGGGTCGCTTCGTCGTGCAGCGCATCGACTCTGAACAAGCGCAGTACAAGTTGTGCAAGGTGAAGAGCAAAAAGCTCGGGGACAAGGGCGTGCCGTGCGTCGGTTTGCACGACGGTCGCACCATTCGTTACCCGGATCCGCTCATCAAGGAGGGTGACACCGTCGTGGTCGACATCGCTTCCAACAAGATTACCGATTTCGTCAAGTTTGACGTCGGCTCCATGTGCATGATCACCGGCGGTCGCAACGCCGGGCGCGTCGGCGTCGTCCAACGTCGCGAAAAGCACATCGGTTCTTTCGAAATCGTGCACTTGAAGGATGCCGCCGGTCAAGAGTTCGCCACTCGCGCCACCAACGTCTTCGTCATCGGTACCGGTAACAAGCCGTTGATTCGCTTGCCCAAGGGTAAGGGTATCAAGCTCTCCATCATCGACGAGCGCGCCGCCCACGAGGCGTAAGCGGCGAGCGCGCGCGGCGCGTTTCCCGATTCGATTCGTTTCGATTCGACGATTCGCGCCCGGATTGATTGATTGCGACGACGAGAACAAACAACAACAACAACACACGTGGTGGTGCGTACGGACGCACGACGGTAGCCGATATAGATTGACGAGTGTAACGCCGACGCGCCGAGCTCGTCTCTTTCACACAACTCCTCGTCTTCCCCATACATACTTTACACACTTTAGACCCATATGTCTTTTTTTCTCGCGTGTGCTCGGCGCGTGCCCAACGACCTCGTTACAAAGCGAGCCGCCGATGCATCCGACGAACGCATTCCGCGCGCGCGACGACAGACACTCGCACGCGCGTCGCACGAACCGCGCGCACACGACCAAACACTTTTTTCTCCACCGCGTCCGACGCGCGCCTCGCGTCCAACTCGCTCCATGTCGACGCCGCGCGTCGTCGTCACCGATCGCATCGCGATGACGCGGCACGCGCGCGTCGCGACGTCATCGCCGCGTCGACGTCGCGTCGCGACGACCACGCACGCCGACGCGACGCGAAACGGACGGACGGTTATTCACGCGTCGACGCGCGCGTCGCTTCGCGCGCGATCGAGCGTGAAAGCCCCCGTCGGGAGCGCGCTGGACGCCGCCCAGGCGTACTCGAATTTCGTGCTCGACTCCAAGAAATTCGTCGAAGAGGCGGAGGCGCGCGCGGGACTGGATCTCGGTCCTCGCGCCGGCGTCGTGAGCTCGAGCGTGCTGCTGTATTCCGTGAAATCGGGTGGACGAGACGCGGGCGCGGTGGAGGGGGCGATGGCGTCGGCGGCGGTGGACGGGGTGCACGCGGGGAATTACGAACGCGTCGTCGATAAAGCCAAGGCGAATCTCGCCGACATGTGGGCGACGCGCGTGGATGGACGCGTGAGCGTCGAGCTCGGGTGGTGGTTGGCGAACGACGTCGATGAGTGCGTGAAAAAGGCGTCGGAACTTCGAGCGCTGTGCGATGAGTTGCGAACGCCGAGGGATAAGTTGTTGTTCAAGGTGCCGGCGACGTACGCTGGGGTCGAGGCAACGCGGCGGTTGGAGGCGCTCGGGATTCCAGTGCACGTGTCGCACGTGTACTGTCGAGAACAGGCGGACGCGGCGATCGATGCGGGGGCGACGGTGGTGCAACTGTACTACTCGCGCGTGAACGCGTGGCACAAGGCCAAGGGGACGCTGACGCCGGGGGACGATCCGGCGTACGCGTTGGCGAGAGACGCGCTCGCGCGCGTGCGCTCGACGGGGGCAAAGACGAAAATCATGGTGGCCAGTCTCGCGAGCGTGGACGCGGTGAAACGCGTTCTCGGCGTGGATTACTGCCTGGTGAGTCAAAGAATCATCGATGAATTGGCGGAGACGCCTGCGGGCGACTTCGTCGACGCCGTCGTCGCCGACGCGCGCGCCTCGCCGCCGCCTCCGTACGTGCGCCTCTCCGAGACGGAATTCAAAGACGCGTGCGCCAAATCTCCCGCGAAAGAGGAGATCGAGATTGCGTTACAGCGCAACGCCGCGCGCGATCGCGATCTCATCGATTACATCAGCGAGGCCAAGGCTGGCGGTGGAAACGCCTAGTCGCCGCCGCAAGACGCGTTCGCTCTTTCGCTCTTTCGCTCGATCTCGCGTGCACCACCGCCGACGACGGATGCGCGTCGAACGACGCGTGTCCGCTCTTTTCGTCGGTCGCCCGATGTAAAAATAACCAGAAACAAACGCGCTCGTCCGTCTCTGTATTTTCCCGACGGCAATTATTACAAAAAATCAAAAAGTAACCGTCGCGCGATCTTCACGTCTCGACTCGACATGCCGCGTCTGCGCCCGACCTCCGCCTCCTGGCGCGTCGGGTCGGGCACGAAACGACTCCTGTGCGCGTACGAGTATCGTCCTCGCGTCGCGCCCACCGCGCTCGTCGTCTTTTTACACGGCATCGGTGAACACGCCACGCGGTACGACGCGCTGTTTCGCGCGCTCCTCGACGCCGGCGCGCGCGTCATGACGTACGATTGCGTCGGACACGGCGCGAGCGAGGGATTGCCCGGATACCTGGACGCGTTCGAGGCCGTCGTCGAGGACGCGCGCGGGTTTTGTGCGTGGGCGCGAGGGGCGCGGGACGGCGACGAGGCGGTTATTTTATGCGGGCAGTCATTCGGCGGACTCGTCGCGGCGACGGTGGCGGCGAACGACGCGACGTCGGGTGAGGGGTTGATCGATGGGTTGGTACTCACGGCGGCGAGCGTGGACGTGAAGTGGAACGCGATTCTCCGCGCGCAGGCGGCGATGGGGGCGCTGTTGGCGAGAGGCGCGCCCAGGGCGCGGTTAGTGCCGGCGGTGCGTCTGGAGGACATGTCGACCGATCCGGCGACGTTGGAGGCGTACGCGACGGATCCGTACGTGCAACTCGGACCGGTGCGGTGTAAGACGGCGTATGAAATCTTGCGCGGGTTCAGAATGTTGCGTCAGAGGTACGGGGACGTGACGTGTCCGCTCTTGGCGTTGCACGGCGCGGAGGACGCGTGCGCGGATAAGACGGCGAGCGAACGGCTCGTTCACGAGGCGTCGAGCCCGAATAAGCAATACATCGAGTTACCGGGGATGCATCATCTCATCTTACAGGAGCCGGGAAGCGCGGCGGTGTTGCGTCGCGTGGTGCGTTTCGTCGCCGACGTGGCGTCCGGCGCGTCGAGCGCGGCGGCGCGCGCGCCTCGGCGGCTCAGATCCAAACTCTGATCGCGCGCGCTCGCTCGCGTTGAGGGGGTCGACATCACTATCATCGACCGACCGCCTGGTTGTCTGTTGTAACATCACTATCGTCGCTTTCGACGGCGGCGCGCGTCTTCGCGCCGTCTTCTTTGAAACCGTCCCGCCGCCGCCGCGTCAGGGCACGCCTCGCGCGCGGTCGACCGTGCGTCGCGTTCCCGCACCCGCGTTCCGCGAACGCACGCATCGTCGACGCACGCCTCGCGCGCGTCTGCACGGACGATGCCCACCGCGCGAGCGACGCGCGCGCGTCGTCAATCGACGCCGGTCGAGAAAGAATCCGACGCGCCGCCCGCCGCCGCCGACGCCGCCGTGGGCGCGAAACGCGATCGCGTCGACGAGGACGCGCGCGATGACGACGCTCGGACCGATCCCGACGACCACCCGACGGTGTCACCCGAGTCGCGCTCGAAGCGCGCGAAGGCGCCGCCGGTGGATTCTTTGGCCGCCGCCGCCGACGGCGACGACGAGTTCAAGTTGCTCGTTCGCATCGATGGAAACGCGGGACGCGTCATAGGTAAAGGGGGTGAACACGTGAAATACATCGAGACGGAGTGTTCGGTGCGGTTAGAGTTCAGACGGGACGAAGGCGTGGCGGTGGTGACGCCTCGCGCGGAGACGGAGTCGGGCGGGCCGACGCCGAGCGCGCGGCGACGCGCCGACGCGCGAAGAGCCAAGGCGCTCATCGAGGAGGCGGCGAGCACCGGGCAGATCATGGAACTGTTGACGAAAGGTGTGCCGAGCGATGTGAACGAGGGAATCAGGTTGGACCCGTCCGTGATACCGGATGACATCATGCGCGGCGACGACGACGAGTGCGTCGAGGCGGAGATTCCGTGTCCAGGGAAAGAGGGACGCGTCATCGGACGAGGAGCAGCGACGATTCGAGAGATTTCGGCGAGGAGCGGGGCAAATTGTCACGTCGTCAAGGGGAGCGGGGTGTGCGTGGCGAAGGGAACGCGGAAGTGCGTGCGAATGGCGTATCAAATGGTGCACGACACGTTGCAGTTGTCGGTGGATAGGTTCGGCGCGCCGCCGCAGCAGACGCACTCGACGTCGTATCACGGCGCGCCGACGCGCGTACAGGGTCTGCCGCACGGTGCGGTGGTGTTACCGAACGGTATGGCCATGGTTCCGCTCGCGGCGATGGGCGTGCCGGCCACCGCGCCCGGAGCCACGGGCTTGGACGCCGCCGTCGAGATTCCGTGCGCGGGCAACGAGGGGAGAGTCGTCGGTAAGGGTGGCGAGACGATCAAGTTTCTGCGCGCCAAGACGGGATGTATGGTGGATATTAAGCATCAGAAAACGCCCGCGGCGGTCGTCGTCGTCTCTGGCACGCCCGCGAACGTGGAAATGTGCAAGGCGTACGTGTACCGAGCGATGGAACACGGCGACCTTCGCGCGTTGCAGAGTTTTATACCACCCGCCGCGCCCGCGGCGGTGCCGTACGTCGTGCCTCAGCAACCGTATCAGCACTACGCGCCGCCGCCGCAGTATCACCAGCCGCAGCCGTACCACCAGCCGCAGTACCACCAGCAGCCGCAGCCGTATCAGCAGCCGCAGCCGTACCACCAGCCGCATTCGTCGACGGGATGGGTGCGCTACTACGACGCTTCGGGCAAGCCGTACGAGCATAATCCCGCCACCAACGAGACGCGTTGGGTGTAAAACAAACAAACAACGAGAATGGATGGACATATGGATGAATAAATGGGGTGCGCGTTCGTCATCACAATAGTAAATCATAGTGGTTCTCACCGTTGTAGAGCAACCGAACGGGCTTTCGCTTGCCCTCCTTGCTAAATTCCTCCCCGTACGTCTGAATGTCCACGAACCCGCCGCCCTCGGCGTTCCTCGCCTGCGACGCGTTGATGTACACCTTGATCGGACGTCGAATCAATCTCGACAACACCAATAACTCGGGTTCCCCGCCCCAAAACGTCGGTTCCAAGATGCGTCGACAGTACGTCTCCAAGCCGACTTCAAAGGAAATCGCCGTCACCGCCTCGCCGAAATTCGCGCGTTTCTCCGCCGTTCGACACAGAGATTCCGCTACCGCCAGACGCAATTGATCCGCCTCGAACTCCTCTTCCCCGCTCGTCATGTTTCGCTTCGCCAACGCCGCGAGACCGAGCGCCAACGCTCGAAACATGCAGCGTCCGTCGCCTCGGATGCGCACCACTTGATAAAACTCACCCTTGCGCTTTTTGGTCGCCGACTTCTTTGTGCCCTTGGACGACGTCGCGCGGGCGAGCTCGAACGCGGGCGCGCGCGGAGTCGCACCGGTCGTCGTCTCGAGCGCCGTCGCGGGTTCGTCGGCGCTCGCGGTGGGCGCGCGGCGACGGCGGGACGCCGCCGGGACATCTTTCGAGCGCGCACGCCCAGACGCGCCCACGGGCGCGGCGGCGGCGAACGCGCTCGCGCGCTCGCGTCTGGCGTCGTGCATGTCTTCAAGAGTCTCGCTCGGCGGGCGTTCTCGCGGCGCGCGAGGACGATGGGCGTCGACGTGTGGGGACGAGTCCGTCGGAAACATGGAACGGCGTTACATCGTCGACTATCTAGAGTTTAATGCGCGCTCGGCGACCGTCGACGAGACCGAAGCGTTCTTCCACGACATACACCGCGTTCTGTGCGCTGAATCTCGCGCCTCGAAGGGCGCTCGTGACTCTGGCGCACATCACGTTGATCGCGCGCTTGGTTTCGTCGTCGAGCGCTCTCGATTCCGATTTCGGCCACATGCGCGCGAGGGTGACGTGCATGGTGTTGTTTTGCTTCCGCGCGGCGCCCACCGTCTTATCTCTCAATTTCTCGCGCATCGTCTGTAAGTGTCCGTGAACGTCGGCGAAACACAGAAGCAAACACCCGCTCGGCGCTAGACACAGCCTGTCCACCTCGAGCTCGCACGCGCCCAACCCGTGAAGCGCGTCCGCCACCGCGCTCTCCTCGTACGCGATCGCGTCCTCGACGTCCGTCGCGCGAGGAAGCGTCTGCGTGCCTCGTCCCGTGGCGTCGTCCACCACGCACGCCACCGGCGCGTCCTTGTATTCAAACGTGCGAGATACGTGAAACACCGTGAGGTGTAAATTTCCTCGCGGCGCTGCGAATGTGTCCATGACGCCCCCGACCAAGCGCACGAGGTCCCGCGTCGCCGTCTGCACCGCTGCCGCGATCGCGGGCGCGTCATCCATCGTCAAAACGACCAATCTCGCGCAGTCTTCCGGCATTTTTAAATCCTTATACGGCAGCGGCCACACGCCCACCTCCGGGTACGTCGCAAAGTGGAAAAATTTTCTCGGCGTCAGCGCCGTCGGGTCGAGTCCAGCCTCGGCGAACGCGAATTCTAAGGAATCATATACCTCCCTGACGTTCTTGGTGTGCTTGACGTCGATCGGCGTCGGCGCTTCGGCCGCCGCGCTTGCGCTCCTGGCGGCGCCGTCGCTCGCGCCCGCGACGCCGTCATCCTCTCTAGTCTCCACCACCGGCGTCTCTCCCGACGTCTCCGCGCGCGCGTCGCGCGAAGAGACCTCTTGCGCCTTCTCCTCGCGCGCGCGCGCGTCTCGAGCGTCGACACGCGACGCGTCGTCGACGACGACGACACCCTTTTCGTCACTCCCATCTTTCGTCCAAACGATCGCCAACCTCCTGTACGCCGCGTACGCCGCCGCACCGAACGCCGCGCCGGCGAGGGCGTACGCCACCGCGCGTCGCGTCCGTCGCGCGCGCTCCATCGTCGGTCGTCGAGACGCGCGGTCGAGTCGAGTCGAGTCGCGTCGCGTCGCGGACTTCGGTCGGTTACGATGATGTCTTCCCCGCACTCTCTCGCGCGCCTCGATCGAGTCGCGACGCGTCGCGCGCGCGCCGAGCGACCCACCGCGTGGTGGTCTCATCGTCTCGTCGCGTCGATCGACGCTCGATCGCGCGCGTCGCGCCGAGAGACGCGCCGAGGCGACGACCATGATTATCAAGCGTTTGATCGTCCGACGCGCGCGCGCCGCGTTCGCCGTCGCGTTCGCGATATGCGCGTTCGCGCTCATGTACGATACCGTAACGCTGACGTCGACGCGAGGCGTGACCGCGGGCGCGAGACGCGCACAGGCGGGGGCGTTCGCGTCATTCGTGGGATTCATCGCGTGCTCGGCGTACGTGCGCTCGGCGGACAGAGCGCTCGGCGTCTCGCCGTCGTCGTCGGCGTCGTTCGGACAGCAGGGACAGAAATACGCGGGACCCGGCGCGGAGGCGCCGGAGGGGGCGACGATGGGACGAGGCGGACGGTTCGGGCTCGCGGGCGACGGCGCGCCGCCCCGAAGGACGTGGAACGGCAGCGCGTGGGTGGAGCGTAAAGAAGAGCCTCGGAGTTCACCCGCGGCGTCGTCGACGTCGACGGCGAAGACGCCCGCGATGGACGAAGTGCAAGGAACGGGGTCGTTTGGGTATGGTGGGTACCAAGACGGCGTGGAGTACGAGGACGCGAGGGCGCGCGCCGAGGCGGAGCGCGCCGAACAGGAAAAGTGGGCGCGGTGGGAAGCCGAGGACGAGGAGCGCGAGGCGCGTCGTGCGGAGAAGCGCGCGGAGAAAAAAGCCGAGGATAAGGCGAAAAAGGAAAAATCGCGCGCCAAGCGATGGGCCAAGTACGACGAGCGATGGGAGGCGCTCGAGGCGAGCGCCTCCGTCTCCGAACCGCTTCGGTACGACGACGTCCCGTGGCCCCCAAAGATTAAAGACCTCCTGAATCACGAGGCCGGCGGTGCCGACGCCACCGATCGCGAGCGCACCCTCGCCTACCACCGATGCGTCAAGCGTTGGCACCCGGATAAGTTTCTCACCAAATTCCGCGACAGGCTCGTCCTCGGCGGCGAATTCGACCGCGTCTCCGAGCGCGCGCACGCTGTCGCAAAAGCCCTCACCGCCGCTCGCGCCGCCGCCTGACGTCCACGTCACTAGCGATTGTAACGCCCGCGCGCCCGCGCGCGTCGCCCGACGCCCGTCGCCCGTCGCTCGCCCGACGCTCGTTCGGTTCTGCCCGTGAACAGAACACTGACCAGTCACGACTCAACAATTACGTACTCACTCGACACCCGGAAGTTATCAAAACCTGCCGTAAAGCGATCGCGCGAGACGACACTGCGCGCCTCGCTCGCGCGCTCGCGAGCCATGTCGACGCGTGGGTCCGGCGCGAACGCGCGCGCGATGTCGTCTTTTACCGCGTCGTCGTCGCGGACCGTCGTCACGCGTCGCGCGTCGCGCGCGCGCGTCCCGCGACCGCGACGACCGGCGGAGACGGCGCGAGGGACGTCGAGCTTCATCGGCGCGCGCGCGTCGTCTCGCGCGACGCAGACGCCGTCTCGCGCACGGGATGGATGCGTGGCGACGCGCGCGTCCGTCGTCGTGGCGGATGACGCGCAGGATGACGCGTTCGCGGATGAAAACGGTGCGAACGCGGTGGAGGAGGACGCGTCGGCGACTGTCCTTGCGCCGAACGCGGACGCGGACGCGGACGCGGCGAGCGATGAGAACGAGGCAGAGACGGATGAGGACACCGCCAACGCATCGGTGAGAGATTTAATGAAATTTACACTGCCGACGATGGCGATCTGGTTGTGCGAACCATTGTTATCGCTCGTGGACACGTCGGTGGTGGGGTTGAGCAGCAGCACCATCGAATTGGCCGCCATCGCGCCAGGGAGCGTGTACGCGGGATACCCGGCCTATTTACTCGCCACCGGATTCGCGGTGGCGACGACGTCGATGGTCGGGCAGGACAGACTGCTCGCTAGGCGAGGTGGACTCGTGGATGAGGATGAGCGAACGGTGGCGTCGGCGATCGCCACGGCGGTGTTTGTGGCGTCGGTGTCGGCGGCGTTGTTAATTTTGGTGCATAAACCGGCGCTCACGGCGTACATCGGGCCAGCGAACGTTGAGCTGTTGCCATACGCATTTATTTATAGCGTGATTAGAATTTTGGCGTTACCAGTGGCCATCGTCACGGCGGTATCGCAGGCGGCATTTTTAGCCGTGCAGGATCCGTGGACGCCGTTGCGCGCCGTGTCCCTCACGACTGTTTTAAACCTCGTGTTGGACGTGTGGTTCGTGTGCGGATTGGGATGGGGCATAGCAGGCGCCGCAGGAGCGACGAGTCTGTCGCAGGTGATCACGATGTCACTCCTCATTCGAGCGCTCGTGAAGAGAGGACCGGAAATCGACAAGGTGAGGGCCATGGTGGCGGAGGCGACGGAACGAGCCAAGTTGTCGTCTTTTGCGGAGAATAAATCGCGCGCGGTGATGAATATTGGCGCCCCAGCGCTTCGATTACCGTTCAAGAGACCGAGAGATGGCTTCTTATCGCGTCTGATCTCGATATCTGGACCGGTGATGATGGTGGCGGCGATCAAGTGCGTCTTTGTCGGATGGGTGGTGCGCGCGGGGACGTCCATCTCGCCCGAGGCGTCCGCCGCCAACGGCGTGTTGTTGACGGTGTATTTCTTCTTCGCCGTCATCGGTGAGGGCGTGAGTCAGGCGGCGCAGGCGTTCCTCCCGCCTCAGCTCGGAAACTTCAAAAAGGCGAAGGAGTTGGCGTTTCGAATCATGCTCGTCGCCGTCGTCGTCGGATTTTTCAACGCCATCGCGAGCGGATTGCTCCCATCTTTGTTCCCACAACTCTTCACCAAGAGCGAGGCGGTGATCGAGCTGATGAATGAAGCGATTCCGTTCATGTCTCTGGCGCTGTTCGCGCACACGGGATCGATGGCGAGCGAGGGATGCCTCCTCGCCGCGCGAGACGGCGTCTTCATGTCGCTCTCGTACATCCCCAACAGCATCTTGAGTTGCATCACCCTCACCATTTTATCCGCCAGAGGCTTTGGCGTGCAATCCTCCTGGATCGCATTGTTCCAGTTCCACGTCTTTCGTCTCATCATCAACGCCGTTCGCCTCCGCATGGGGTCCTCGCCGCTGAAGAAGTCCCTCTCCAGGCTCGAAGAACAGACGCCGCGCGGCGTCGACGTCGACCTCGCCCTCAACCCGTCCACCGCCGCGTGAACGAACGACGCGCCCTCGACGAGACGAACAATACGCACACACATGTTTTTAATAATTGATAATAATGATACGAGTTGAACGAACACACGATCGAATCGAATCGAGTCGCGTCGCGTCGAGCGCCCGCGAAACCGAGCGCCCGCGCGCCGACCGAACGTCTTCGCGGACGCGACACCACCGACGCGCGCGACCGCACGCACGCGCACACACACGCGCGCGCGAACGTCGTCGTCGACGCCGGCGACACCGTCGCGCACGTCGCGCGCGCGCGTCCGCCCCGCGCGCCACATCCTCGCGTTCCCGGCACCTCCAATACAGTATACCAAAAACACCCATCACTCATCAAAAACGGTCTCTCTCATATTCGGACATCTGGGTCTTCGCGCGGCCTCGACGCCCCGACCCTCGCCCTCGCGTCCGCCTTTTCGTGACGCGTCGCTCGCGCACAGGTACGACCGACCGACCCCTCGCGCGTCGTCCGCGCGACGCTCGTTCCCCGCTCGTTCCGACCTCGCGTCGCGCGTCGCGCGTCTCGCGCGTCGTCGCGGACACCTCGCCGCGCGTCGTCGTCGTCCCTCGCGATCGATCGAGGGCTTTAGGGCTTTCATGACCATCGACCGAGGACGCGCCACCGCGCACTCGGCGACGGCGACGACGACGATCGCGCGCGACGGTTCGGTCGTGCGTGTTTTTTGTCGCGCGTCTCGATCGATCGCGCGCGTCGATCGATCGCGCGCGACGGCGACGGGACGCGCATCGTGTGGGAGGCTGGATCGCGACCGCGACCGCGCGCAGGTGGGTGGGCAGACGGACGACTGACGACGGTGTGTGCGCGCGCGCGGTATACGCATTCGCTCGTAGGTTTACAAGACGCAGCACAATGTCTGATCGAGGTGGATTCTCCCGTGGTTTCGGCCGCGGCGGTGAGCGCGGTCGCGGTGACCGCGGCGGTCGCGGTCGCGGCGACCGCGGTCGCGGACGCGGACGCGGACGCGGACGCGGCGGCGACGACAAGGATGCCTGGGTTCCGGTCACCAAGCTCGGTCGTCTCGTGCAACAGGGTAAGATTAAGTCCTTGGAACACATCTACCTCTTCTCTTTGCCCATCAAGGAGCACCAAATCGTTGAACACTTCATCGGTTCCGAGCTCAAGGATGAGGTGATGAAGATTTGCCCGGTGCAAAAGCAAACCACCGCCGGTCAACGCATGCGCTTCAAGGCGTTCGTCGTCGTCGGCGACGGCAACGGTCACATTGGTCTCGGCGTCAAGGCGTGCAAGGAAGTCGCGCACTCCATCCAAGGTGGTATGATTTTGGCCAAGTTGAACATGGTTCCGGTGCGCCGAGGGTACTGGGGTTCCAAGCTCGGCGCCCCGCACACCATTCCGACCAAGGTGCACGGCAAGTGCGGTTCCGTCCACATTCGTCTCATTCCGGCGCCGCGCGGTGCGGGTATCGTCGCGTCCGGTACGTGCAAGAAGGTGTTGGCGATGGCTGGACTCGAGGACGTGTACACGTGCTCTAGAGGTCACACGAGAACGCTCGGTAACTCCGTCAAGGCGTGCTACAACGCCCTCAAGGCGTCGTACGGCTTCTTGACCCCGGATCTCTGGGCCGAGACGCGTTTCGCCAAGCCGCCGGCGCAAGAGTTCACGGACTTGCTCGCCAAGCCGGACCGCAAGGCGCGCGATTATTAGACACCTCGTTCGCGTGTGGTTAGACAAATACATCCTTCTAGAGACGAGCCTCGAGCCTTGTAAAGAGATTTTCAAAGGGTTCATCGCATCGCGACGTCGGCGCGTTTCATCGCTCGCCGTTCGTCAACCTCGCTCGCGCAGCGCGAGCGCCGGACGACGTCGCGCACAGAATACGCTCTCGTTCATCCTCGTACTCAGCGAGCCGTAATTGCTCCACGGCGTGCGCGCGAAGTTCGCGCAAGACGCGCGCGAGCGCGCGGCGTCTCTGGTCGCCCGTCGACGCCGTCTTCGTCTTCGGTTCGCGCCGCATCGCGACGGCGCCGGGAAGAACGCGCGCGCGCGCCTCCTCCTCGACTCTCCGCGCGTCTCTCAATCTATCTTTTCTATCTCTAAACTCTATCGCTTTGTACATCTTCTCCGTCATCTCCGCGCGTTCCACCGCCGCGTCTCGCTCGGCGGCGGCTTTCGCGAGCCGGAGCTCGGCGTCGAGCGCGGCGAGTTCGTGCGCCTCCGCTCGCGCTCTCTCGCGCTCTCTCGCGCTCGTTCGCGCCGCTCGAAACCACGAGGTAAACATCGCGCGCGCGCGGCGTCGACGCCACCGCTCGACGTGCGCGTCGAGGGCGACGCGGCGTCGTCTCCGCGCCGTCGCCGCGTCGCGCCACGCCGCGAGCGCGACCGATGCGGTCGCCGAGCGATGCCTCCGAACCGCCTCGGCGACGAGACGACGCGTGCGAACGTCGAGAACGACGATTCGACGCCATTCCAGAAGCGCGCGCGCGACGAGCGCGCGTCTCGCGCGCGTGGCGTCCGCGACCGTTCGCCAGCGCGAAAAGAATCGCTCGAGCGTCTCGACCGCGCTCGAGGTCGAGGTCGAGGTCGAGGCGTCCGCGTCGTCGCGCGCGCGACGAATGGTATCCCGCGCGTCGTCGTCGCCCGCGTCGCGCGGTCGCGCGCGCATCGTCGGCGCGACCGCGCGCGGACGTGTGCGGGTCGCGCCAACCGCCAACCGCCGACGGGCGCGAGCGAGCGCGCGCGCGCGTGAGACGAGCACGCCGAGGCGCGTGCGCGCGTCGACGTGATGTTTCGAATGAATGAATGAACGAATGAGTGAGTGAGTGAATGAATGGTTCTCTATTGATATCGCTGTGTGCGCGCGCGGAGGCGCGTTTAAGAGGCTCGCGCGGGAAGACGCTCGAGCTTGGCGAGCGTGGAGAACGCGGCCACCTGGCTGAGACCGTCGGGCCACGTGACGGACATGGCGTAGTTTCCGATGATGGACATCTCCAAAGGAGTGATGTCGTCGGGGATGGGCGTGCCGTTGAGGAGTCGGTCGGGAGATTCGTCGCTTCCCTTGACGCGAGCGCTCGTGTCGGAGAGGCGAACATTCTTGGCGGTGATCCAGAAGGGTTTGTCGTCATTCTCGCCCGGAATTTCGACGCGGAAAGCGCCGTCGTAGCCGGGATCGATATCGACGCGCGGCTTCTTACCCTTTTCGAGCTTGGCGACCTCGCGAACGAGCGTCGCGGCGACGTCTTGGTAACGCGCGCTCGTCTCGCACGTCGGATCGCGCAACACGAGCGGACGACCGGTGTCGCCACACGCGCTCAGATCAGGAACGATGGGCATTTGTAACAGATTCGGCACACCGTACTGTTCACAAATCGCCGCACCGCTGCCCTCACCGAACGGTTTGTGCTTAACGCCGTCGACCTCAAAGTAGCTCATGTTTTCGACGACGCTCACGCACGGCACCGCCAATTTCGCAAACATGCGGACGCCCTTTTCGACGTCGATGAAGGCTAACTTTTGCGGAGTCGTGACCACGACCGCGGCGGTGATCGGGACGACTTGGCACAGCGTGAGCTGCACGTCCCCGGTTCCCGGAGGCATGTCGATGATTAAATAATCCAACTCGCCCCAATCCGTCGTCGTCAACAACTGGTTAATCAACCCACTCACCATCGGTCCACGCATGATGGCGCTCCCTTGTCCCGCGAATCCAAACGACACCACCTTTACGCCCTCGTACTCCACGGGCTTGATCGTCCCGGTTTCCTTATCCATCTCCAACACCGGCACCTCGGGAGAGATCATCGTCGGAAGACTCGGCCCGTACACGTCGGCGTCCAAAATACCCACTCTCGCCCCCATCATCGCCAGCGTGTACGCTAAATTCACGCTCGTCGTTGATTTTCCGACGCCACCCTTACACGAGCTCACTGCGATGATGTGTCTCACCCGTCTCAATCCCTCCACCGTCTCCGGCGCGTCGTTTCTCGCCGGCTGCGCCGTCATCGTCACGCGCACGTCCGTCACCCACGCCAACTCTCCCACGAACGCCTTCGCCTGACGCTCGAACTCCGCCTTCACCGGGCACGCCGGCGTCGTCAGCTCGATCGCAAACAGCACTTTACCCGAGCTCTCGTCCACCTCGAGCGCCTTGACGAAGCCGCAGTTCACGATGTCTTCCCCAAAGTCTGGGTCGATCACTCGTCGGAGCTTCGCCAACACCTCCGCCTCCTTGGACCCGTCCGGGGCGCTGTAAATGGAGGGCAATGACGTCGTATCCGCGTCGGCGACGACGTCTCCCTCCGCGGGCGCGTGACGCGCGACGACGACGCGATGATGGTGATGACGGGACACCCTATCCGCGCCCCGTCGGCGCCCGACGTCCCCGCGCGCGCGCGTCGGCGTCACCGCTCGCGTCGTCGTCGCGACGCGCGACATGCTTTCCCTCGCGCGTTCGATCGATTCGCCAGTCGCGCCGGGACGTCCACCGTCGACGTGTGGCGTCCGAGACGTTTCGAGCTCGCGCGTCGAGCTCGCGCTCGAGCTCGAGCTCGACCGCGGCGTCGGTACAATTCATCTATTCATCTACACGCATCGCTACGTCGTCGTCGAGTCTACATCGTTCGCATCACCGTCCAGCGTCACCCGCGCGCCCTCTCCCGCGTCCTCGCCCGCGTCCGCGCCCTCGCCCACCTCGCGCGCGTCTTCGCGCGCGCACCAACCTATCGACGGCTTTACTCTCCGCCAGCGTCGCGTCCAACCGTTTCCCCCCGAACCGTCGCTTAAACGTCCACAGAAAACACCCCGCCTTGGTCCTGCGCGCCCAATCTCCCGATCCCTCCGCGCCTCGCTCGTACGTCACCCCGCCCGCGCGCTCGACGGCGAGCGTCTCGCGCAGCGCGTCGCCGAGCGCGTCTCGGCCGAAGCGCGCGCAGAGCAATCGAATGAGGTGCCCCTTCGGTTCCTCTATCGATCGTCGCACGTGTTCGGCGCACGCGAGGTCTTCCGGGGAGAGATCCACGCGCGTCGGATCGTCGACGGCGAGCATGCGGTGATCGACGTCGTCGAGAGAGGCGTCGATGGCATCGACAGGTGCCCGAGCGCTCGCATCTTCAATTTCACCATCCTCGACGATGCGCGCGCGCGTCGACGTCGGCGCGGCGTCCATGCGTTCGTAATCGATGAGTTCATCGTCCTCGTCGTCGACGCGCGCGGAATCGTCGCCGTCGTCGCGAGGGGAATCGCACGACGGCATTCGCGCTCTGAGGGGCGGCGATCCGTCTCTCGCGCGAATCGACATTGATCGTCGCGTCGACGCGCGCACCGATCGCGCGCGGCGTTCGCGTTCGCGTGTACGCGCACCGAGGAACACTCGCGCGCGGTCTCGGTCGTTGACGCGCGGTTCGGCGCCATGGGCGGCGCCGTGAGCGCGGCGAGGTCGCTCTTTGACAAGTACTTTGGAAACGTGGACATGCGCGTCGTCATGCTCGGTCTCGACGCCGCGGGGAAGACCACCATCCTGTACAAGCTGCACATCGGTGAGGTGTTGTCCACGGTGCCCACGCTGGGGTTCAACGTGGAAAAGGTGCAGTACAAGAACGTCGTGTTCACGGTGTGGGACGTCGGGGGACAAGAAAAGTTGAGACCGCTGTGGAGACACTACTTTAACAACACGGATGGGCTCATCTTCGTCGTGGATTGTCTCGATCGGGATCGGATTCAGCGCGCCAAGGAGGAGTTTTATTCCATCATCAACGACGCGTTCATGAAGAACAGCGCGATATTGATTTTCGCAAATAAACAGGATTTACGAGGGGCGATGACGACATCGGAAATCGTCGAGGCGTTTGACTTGCCGAATCTGAGAGGGCGACGGTGGCACGTGCAGGCGTCGTGCGCGACGCAGGGGTTGGGATTGTACGAGGGGTTGGATTGGTTGTCAAGCACGCTGACGAAGATGAGGCGTTTGGGCGTGTTGACGTCGGTCGGAAGTTCGGGGGAAAAGCACGGACAAGGGCGACAAGGTCGGGCCGCCGCGTTTACGTGACTCGATGCGACGCGAGGAGTAGACTAGTCGATCGATCGATCATTAGCGCGCGCGTGAATTTGTACATTCGACCAAGAGATACACTGAGCGCGCGTGATGTTATAGTACAACGAGCAACAATCCAATTAAACGCGCGCCGAGCGACGAGAGAGCGCGCGCGCCTCTTTGAGCTCTTCGCGACACTTGCCGCACCCTTTGACGGCGTATCGACACTTTGAACACCCGAGATCCGTTCTCGGCGGTCGCAACACGCGAGGTCGTCCTCGTCCGCGCGAACCGTCGGCTCGGCGCACGGGCACGAGGGTGAGTTCCTTGACGACTTCGCCCGTGTTGACGTCGACATACTTTGAAGACTTCGTGGGGAATTTCACATTCGTTCCCTTTGAGCTCTTCGTCAGCACGCGCTTCTGTTGTTTCGTCGCGGTCGTCTTCTTCACCGCGAGCGCGCGCTTTTTCTTCGCCGCCGCCGGACCTCGAGGCAGACGCGCCGTCTCGGGGTCGCACGCGCCGCATCCGTTTCTCGACCATCGACACTTGCTACACCCCTTGTCGGCGACGAGAACGAGCGCCATGGAATTATCCACCGCCGGCGCCGATTTCTTCGCCTTCACCGCCTTGGTCTTCGTCTTGGTCGCCTTTCTCGCCGCGAGACCGCGCGGTAAACGCGGCGTCTCTGGGTCGCACTTGCCGCACCCGCCCGCCGACCATCGACACTTGCTGCATCCTTTGGACGGTACGAGCGCGAGCGCGGTGCACGTAGACGTCGACACGGACGTCGCGCGCGATCTCGTCGCTCGAGAGGACGCGCGCGACGCCTCGGCGCGCTTCCTTTTCGCCGCCGCTGGACCTCGAGGCAATCGCGGCGTCTCGGGGTCGCACGCGCCGCATCCGTTTCTCGACCATCGACACTTGCTGCACCCCTTTTGAGAGACGACGACGAGCGCCATGGAGTTGTCGACGTCCGAGCCGGTAGGATCGACACCCTTGACGGTGGGTGGCGGGCAATCGCGCGCCTTGGGGGGTCGACCTCGACGCTTCTTCTGCGGTTGCGCGCTCTCCTCCGTGCGCTGCGCGTTGGCGTCCAACGAACGCAACGGCGAGCGCGGCGCGGCGACGATCGCCGGCGAGGGTTTCGCGGCGGTGACGACGGATGCGGGTACCGGGGTTTTCTCGACCGGCGGCGGCATGTCCTCCTCGGCGTCTCGCGCGTGTTGCAACTGCAGCGGCGGCGGCAACTCGACGAGTCGCCGGTTCATGAGCGGATGCCACCTCGGACCCGGCGTGCACGAATCGATGGCGGGCGTCATCGCGAACGGCGTCGGCGCGTACGGCGTCATCGCGAACGGTCCAGGCGTGAGCGCGTGCACGCTCACCGGACTCTTCTGTTCCACCTCATCGCCTCGCTCGACCGCCTCGTCGTCGTCGACGTCGGTGCGCATGACGCTCTCCTCGGGATACGCCGTCGGCCTCGCCGGCGTGCATCCACCCATGGGTAAGTGCAAATCGTGCGCCGCTCGGAAATCCACCAATTCCTCGATAGCCTCGTCCGAACTCCATCGATCGTTCGCGTCGACCCACTTGGTGGTTTTCAAAAAATCGTACACGTCTCGACACCCCGGCGCGACGCGGTCGTCGAATTTCGCCAAAATCTCCTTGACGCGCGTCTCCTGTCCCGCCGTCGCCGCGAGTTTCTTCTCCAATTTCAGCTCACCGAGCGCCTCCTCGAGTTGACAATCCACCAACACGTCCACGTTGAGACACATCGACGCCGCCCAGACTAAAAACGCCCACATATCTGCCTGAAAATCATAGTGCGGCCCGCGCGTCTCCGGCGCGATGTACCCGCACGTTCCCGGTCCCTGTAACGTCATCCGTCGCTTTCCAATCTTCGGTAATCGCACCGCGGTGCCCCAATCCGTGAAACCGATCGTCATCTTCGTCACCGTTCCGAACGAATTCCGCACGACGCTTCGAACGAGCACATTCTTCGCCTTTAAATCTCTCCACACCACGCGCGCCGCCTTCAACTCCTCCAATCCCTCCGCCACCTGTAAAAACACATCCAGCTTCACCCGCGCGCTCAGATCCCGTCCAGACGCGCGCTCGCGCACCATAAAATCTTCCAAACACCCCTCCTCGCACAATTCACTCACCACGGCGAGATACTTCTTCCCGTCGCTCGGTTTCGTCGTCGCCGCGCACCCGTGCGTCTTCACCGCCACGCGCGGAAGATCGCTCACCGTCGCCACCTCCGCCACCACCGCCGACTCTTTATTCGAATCCACCACGCGCGCGCACACCTTCTCCCCCCGAAACCGAGCGAGATAGGCGGTGGCGAATCCCCCCTCGCCCAACACGCGGTCGTAATCGATCTCGAGCTCGGGCTCGAGAAATTGTTTCATGTCCGGTCGGTGCGCCTGAATCGCGCGCAGGCACCGCTCGCACTCCTCCGCGTTCATGCTTCACGAGCGACGGTCTCCGCGACGACCGCGCGCGCGCGCGCGTCCAATCGTCGGTCGTCGTCCACCGTCCGTCTCGTCGTCGACGGCGACGCGATGTGACGACGCGTCGCGGGACGACCAGAACGGTCACCGCAGGTTCCCCTCGTGGGATTGTCGGAAGGTGACTCCGTGACGATTCGTGACTCGTCAAAATGAGTATCTTCGGGTATCGTATGAAGAACCTGTATAAAGGTATGTGTGTACAACTACCTGGAGTCGTGTGATAAAAGACTAGGGTTCGACGACGATCCCGAGTCGGGACCCTCCCTCGCGCGCGCCGACGTGGACGACAACGGACGCGGTGAGACGACGACGCGCGAGACGAGCGCGCGCGCGACATCGAATCGATCGTCGTCATGTTCGCCTCCGAGACCGGCGCGCGCGTCGTCCTCCATCGCGCGAGCGGTGGTGCCCCTCGTCGCGATCGGCGTCGACCCTCGTCGAGCGCGACGAGCGCGCGCGGTGTCTCGGCGTCGGCGTCGGTGATGCGCGTCGGCGCGTACGGTGGGTTCGTCGATGGGAATAGATTGGCCGGTGCGCTGCGTCGAGGCGATGGACGCGCGAGGTGCGAGACGTTCGCGGAGCGGGCGTGGAGATCGATGAAGACCTCGAAGACGCGGGGCGGACGCGCGACGAAGACGATGATGCCAATCGGTGTCCCGAGAGTGCCGTACAAGACGCCGAACGAGAATATGTGGCAGTGGGTAGACATATGGAACTGTTTATACCGCGAGCGAATCATTTGGATCGGACAGACGATCGATGAGGAGCTCGGGAACCAACTCGTGGCGACCATGTTGTTCTTGGATAGCGTCGACAGAGGGAAACCGATGTACCTGTACATCAACAGTGAGGGTGGGAACATCGTGCCGACGATGGCCATCATGGACACGATGAAGTATTTGAACTCTGAGGTCGGGACGGTGGGTTTCGGGAGCGCGCGGGCGATGGGCGGGTTGTTGCTCGCGAGCGGGGCCAAGGGCAAGCGCGCGGCGCTTCCGAACACGTGCATCATGCTTCACCACCCCTCCGGCGTCGCCCGCGGGAGCGCGTCCGACATTCACAACGAAGGACGAGAACTTATGCGCATCAGAAAACAAATCAACGAAAAAGTGTCCGCCATCACCGGTCGTTCGGTGGAGCAAGTGAGCGAGGAGATTCGTCGGGACAAGCACTTCACCCCGGAGGAGGCGTTGGATTACGGCATCATCGATAAAGTCTTATACCGACCGCGCGCCGGCGCGAGATGAGACATCGGAGCGACGACAGAGACGCCGACGACGCGCGTCGCGCGCCGCTCGATCGCCATTCTTCGCGCGCGGTCACCCCTTTCCTTTGTGATCAAAACACATACCTAGTTTCTCTTTAACCAATCAATGACCACGCACGCCTCTCGATAAACTCTAGGGTTCACGAAGACGGACAGCCGACGACGTCACCAGTCTCGTCGTCACACGCGCGCTCGACGGGCCTCGACGGACGTCCGCGCGATCGCATCGCGTCGAGCGCGTGACGACGAGACGCGCGCGCGCGTTTCTCTCCGTCCGCGCGTCTTCCGCTTACCGCGCGCGCGCGCTCTCTCGCGCGCCGTCGTCGACGCATTCACGGGCGGCGCCGCGCGAGGATCGGGGTCGACGCGCGAGGCATCGATCGTCGCGCGGTGACGGTCGTCGATCGGTCGCGCGCGCGAACGAGCGAGGAATCGAGCGAGGTCTGGTGTAGACATGCGCGCGATGTGTGCGAGCGCGCGACCGGACGCGCGCGCGTTGGTGCGCCCGGGCGAGGGGCGGGCGCGGGGAGGACGCCGGGCGCGCCGAGGCGGCGGCGGGACGACGACGGTGGCGCGCGCGGAGGGCGTCGAGAGTGGACGCGGTGCGTACACGAGCGTGCGAGGATGGTTGGAGGCGCGCGGTGCGGGCGCGGCGGTGACGCGCTCGGAGGGAAGGGGGCGAACGACGCGGCGCGGGGCGGTGACGGAGGCGGATAAGAGCGGACGAGGCATGGGACGAAGCGCGAGGACGTCGTTCGATGAGCTCGATCCCGAGCACAACACGTCGTTCGGATCGAACGATGAGAGTGAAGGGTACGATATCGCGAAGATCACCGCGCCGGTGGCGGAGGATATGGAGCAGATGCGGATGAATTTGAGAGACATCATCGGGAGGAAGAACCCGCTGCTCTTGGCGGCGGCGGACCAGATTTTCGGAGCCGGTGGGAAGCGGTTGCGACCGGTGTTGGTGTTTCTCGTCGCGCGGGCGACGAAAGAGTTGATGAACATGAACGATATAACGGATAGACAGAGGCGACTGGCGGAGATTACGGAGATGATTCACACGGCGTCGCTGGTGCACGACGACGTGTTGGACGACTGCGACACGCGACGGGGCAAGGAAACCATTCACACCTTGTACGGCACGCGCGTGGCGATTCTGGCGGGTGATTTCTTGTTCGCGCAATCGTCGTGGTTCTTGGCCAACTTGGACAACCTCGAGGTGATCAAGCTCATCTCTCAAGTCATCGCCGATTTCGCCGACGGAGAAATCTCGCAGGCGGGCGCCCTGTTTAACTGCGATTTGACTCTCGAGGAATACTTGGAGAAGAGTCACAACAAGACGGCGTCCCTGATTGCCGCTTCGTGTAAATCCGCGGCGGTGTTCAGCGAGTGCACCGAGTCCGTCAAGGTTGATATGTACGAATACGGAAAGCACCTCGGGTTGGCTTTCCAAGTTGTGGATGACATTTTAGACTTTACGCAATCGGAGGAGCAGTTGGGTAAGCCGCAAGGACAGGATTTAGCGAGCGGTAACCTGACGGCGCCGACGATTTTTGCGCTCAAGGCGAACCCCGAGCTCCGCGGGCTCATCGAGAATCAGTTTGAGAATGAGGGCGACTTGCAAAAGGCGATCGATATCGTCGGCGAGCACGGCATCGAGGAGGCGAGACGGTTGGCCAAGCAGGAGGGTGACATCGCCCTGGCGTCGCTCCGACAGCTTCCCGATAGCGAAGCGAAGCGATCGTTAGAGGCTATGGTTGGGTATGTTCTCGAGCGCATCTATTAAAAAGAATGAACTTTGCAGCACGCACACAAGAAGAGTCTTGATGTAGAATTTCCCGTTGTCAATGGCACATGTGCAAATTCCAATCGAATGATACTGAAAGAATTATTACGTATTAGCTGAACTCACCGTTCGCCGCCATCGTCTCGTCGTCTTTCGCCGCGTCCTCGAGTGAGCGCACGTATCCGCCGTTGATGCCGCGAGAGATGCGATAGAGGAGCGAATTCGCCGGCGCGTCGGGGTCGACGATGACGTCTCGTCGCGACTCGGTCACCTCGACGCCACGCTTGTAGAGCTTGGGATTATCGAGATACTTTCTCGGAATGTGCCGCGCGTACGGTTGCAACGGTCTGCACCTCTTGTACGCGTGGAGAAGCGATTCAAACGTGCGCTTCCACGTCAAACCGTTCGTGCTCTCCACCGCCGCCTCGGACATGCGCTGCGCGAGCTTTCTGTCCTTCATCAACCGCGTGAGCGCGTCGACGTAGTTTTTCACGTTTCCGGGAATCGGTCGCGTGTTCTTCACGATGATACCGCTCACTTCGTCCTGTACGATGGCGCGATTGACGCCGACGTCGTCGGTGACGACGGGTAATCCGGACGCCATGGCCTCGATGAGGTTATTCGGAATCACCTCCGTCTTCGACGGGAAGAAGAAAATGTCCCCGGCGGCGTACGTCTTGGCGAGATTTTCCCCACCCTTGTGTCCCAAGATGACGACGTTATCGTATTTCGATAGACTCTTTTGTACCCAGGGCAAATCCGGACCGGCGCCGGCGACGACGACTTTAAACTTGGGGAGCCCGGCGTCCCTCTTCGCCGCCGCGTTGAGCGCCTTGATGGTCTTGACAAAGCTCACCAAACCCTTCTCGCGCACGATTCGAGCGACCCAAAGGATGACGAGCTCATCCGCGGAGGCACCGAAGACTCGTTTTCTGTATTCCATGTCCCGCATGCCTGGATTGTAGAGCGTTTTATTGACGCCGCGCGGGAAGAAACCCATCTTTTCGCCGGGAACGCCCATCTTGCGAAGGTGCTTCGCCGCCGCGTACGTGGGCACGGCGACGATGTCGCACATGGAATAAAAATCCTTGAGCATGTGTCGAATCGGGTACGACAACAAGCTGACGTGATAGTACTGCATGTACGTGTCGAACGCGGTGTGGTAGGAACACACTGAGCACGCGCCCACCTCGGCGGCCCATCGCACGGCGCTGTGACCCAACATGTCCGGCGCCGCGACGTGCACCACGCCGGGATCGAACGTCTCCAAGACCGCGCGCTGACGAGCCTGTAATGGCGGCGCCATTTTATACTCTGGGCGTCCCGGAACTTCGATGGACGGCACCGGCGCCACGAGCTGGAACACGCTGTTGTACGAATTCGCCGCGGCGTAATCTCGGTCCGCGAGATCCGGCGACATGACGAGCACGCCCACGTTACCTCGATGTCGTAGATAATCTGCGAATCGCTTCATCGTACGACTGACGCCATCCACGTGCTCCCAGACAGTGGTGACGATGGCGACGCGAGGCGTCGTCCGCTCCGCGTGCGACGCGGTTTCGCTGCAAGACAATTCTGGGCACGTCTTCTCCGTCAGCGTGATGCCGTTCGTGATCAGTTTCGTCGCCAACGTCTTGCATGCCTCCGCAGCCGACGTCATGGAGCACTTGCCGAGCGCCACGCTCGCCTCCTGAAGCTGTTCCACCGATCCCGTGTGCCACTGGTAGTGCTGGACCGACATGGATACCGGAAAGACGTTATCCTTGGGCACGTTTAACGCAGACGCCGGAACGATGTCTTCGTACCCAAAGTCGTGCAAAACGCGCGCGTCCGAGACGTCAAACCTAAGCTTGTGCGCCACCACCATGGCGTCTCGAGGAAGCGATTGCGCGCCGTCATCCGTCGTCAACTGCCATCTTCGCACGTCGCACGACGCTCCGACGCGACACTTTCTCGGATATTTCGAATTGAGAGAACCATCTTTATCCGACTTCAGCGACCCATCCTCGGAGACGCGATCGATCCACACCCCTTTCACGATCTCGTACCCGAGCGCGTCAGCGTCGGAGAGGAACAGAGGAATGCTGTACTTTTCCCCCTTGAGTTCCACTCTCGGCGGCACGAAGAGGTGCTCGTCCACGTCGGCTAAAATCATCCAATCCTCATCGTCCACGACACCCACGAGCTGTCGCTGCATGTACCTATATAATTCGCTGTGTAAAAGCATCGCGCCGTCGTACCTCGCGTACGTCACCCCCCACGAACTCATCAATTCCTCCAATTCGCGCAGCATCGACTGCGTCGCTCGACGCGAGTGCAGCACCACGAAGACGTTCTCCGCGGGAATCTGTCCAAAGTCGATGTAATGCCTCAAAAACCCCTCCAAAAGCGTCTTCCCGTATTCCGAATCCGCGTTCATTCCCGTGAAGAGCACCGTCTTTGACTTCTTCGCTCGCCATAGCGCCGACGCCACCTTATCCCAAACGCCGCTCGCCGACGGCCGCCGCGGTTGAAACCTCTGATTCGTCGCCTTAAACTCCCCCTCACCGTCGCTCGCGCACACCACCCGCCTCGCCTCGGACGTCGACGCGATGCCCTCCCCGTCTCGTCCCAACAGCTTCCATCCACCGTCCGCTCGATCGAGTCTCCTGCCGCGACGCCTCGACTGCGCCGTCGCCGCGCGCGCCGTCGCCCAACACGCCGCGAGCACCACCACCGTTCGAAGCAACAACGCACGCCTCGCTCTCGCGCGTCGACGACTCAAACGATCGTGCCCATCGCGGTCCTCACCGCTCTCTCGTCCACGCCACGTGTCCATCGCGTGCCGACCGGCCTCGGACACCGCGAGCTGCAGACGGTCGATGAGCCCGCGCGAGCGCGCGCGCCACGGCGCGCGTTTCCCGCACCATCCGTGCGATACCTGCCAGGGAAGGTGCGGAGACGTGTCCCCGGGGCGATCGTCGCGCGCGCGGACGGCCATGGCGTCCCGTCGCGCGACTCGCTGTACCGCGCCCCGTCGGCCCGGAGGCTTTTCTCGGGGAGTTTTCGACTAGTTCCAACTGACGGTTCATGACTCAAGAGGAGTGGGTCCGGGTCCAAATTTTGAGCCGAAACGAACTCGCTCGCGCCAGTGCGCGACGTCGCGCGCGCGCGTCGGGCGTCGACGCGTTCCCATCGACGGTGGTCATCGCGCGCGCGCCTCTCGACGCCTTTTCGTCGACGCAGTCGCGCGCGAAGACGCACCGAGGGACGATTCGTCGACTAATCCATTGAATTTGAGACGAACGGCCAACTTTGATTAATTAATCACGTTCGCGCGAGAACGTCATGGTGTTCCGCGCCCTCGGTCGCGCGTTTCGCGTCGTTCGTGGACCGTTCCGACGACCGCTCGAACCGCTCCTCTGGCTCGCCTCGGTCGTCTCCGTGCGACGCGTGTGGGACGGCGCGAGAGGCGCGAAGCGCGTCGCCATGGACGCGCGACTGGCGAAGATGCACCCGGCGCGTCGCGCCATGCCCTTGCTCGCGGTTCTCGCGCAGTGGACGATGGATGGACATCGATGGCAAGTCGTTCCGGCGTACATCGGCACCGGACTGTGCATGACGGTGAGCGCGGCGGGGAGCGCGTTGCCGTTGTGGGCGAGACGCGCGTGCGCGTTGGGCGGCGGCGCGACGACATTCGCGAGCATCGCGAGCGGACTGTTGATCCCGGTGTTTCGCATGCCCAGACCCACGGGACCGTACAAGGTTGGGAAGAAGACGATGATGTGGACGGATCGGTCGAGAAAGAATTGGTTGTTGAACACAAAGGGTCGAGGCGCGTTTCCCGAGCACCGCGTGTTGATGACAAACGTGTGGTATCCCGCGTGCGACGTCGCGCTCAAACGCGTCAAGAAGAAGCACAGACGCGCGAATTGGCTCGAACCGTTGTTGGCGAAATCATTGGCGGTGAGTTTTTGGGCTCCCGAGTGGTGCGTGAATTACTTTCGATTGGTTCGCATGCACGCGCTCGAGGACGCGCCGGTGGCGGAGGGCGGTCCGTTTCCGGTGTTGGTGTTTTCGCACTCCTTCTCGGGGATGAAGGAACAAAACAGCGCCCTGTTACAGGAGCTCGCAAGTTGGGGCTACATCGTACTGAGCGTCGATCATCCGCACGACGCGGCGCTCGTGCTCTATCCCGACGGATCCACCGCGGATTTCCGAGGGTACGACATGCCCAACGACGCCTCGCCGTACGATTGGTGGAAGTTTAGAAACCAACACTTGCGGTGGCGCGTGCTCGACTGCAAGTACGCGTTGGATCAGATGACGGAGATGAACGAGAATCCTAAGAGTGACTTCTTCGGTCGTTTAGATTTCGGACGCGTGGCGGCGATGGGCCACTCGTTCGGCGGCGCGGCGGTGGGCATGTTGGCGCAGACGGATGCGCGCATTCAGTGTTGCGTCATGCTCGATCCGTGGATGTGGCCGTTCGGGTACGATCGAATGCGACAAGGGATTCCGTGTCCGCTGCTCGTGTTCGAGGCGCCGAGGTTTCTGGGGAATCGAGACATTTTCTGCATCTCAAACTCGGAGATGACGTCGACGCTGTGCGCGCAGACGGCGGCGGCGGCGACAGCGACGCGGGGCGACGAGCGCGAATCGCAACGATTATCGGACGTCTTCAAGACTGTCGCCGAGGATGAGAGCTCGGAGACGGGAGATGAGAAATCGTCAAGCGTTGATTCGCTAGACGCGCTGCAGACTCCCGAGCGTGCGATGTCTCCCGAGCGTCCGACGTCTCCGGAAAATCTTCCGCCGCGACCGCCGCGACGGTCGACGGGCGCCGAATCATTCGACGGACACGCGCACAGATCCAACGCGGCCGGCGCGCGCTCGATGATGTCCATGAGTAGAAATAGTAGTTGGGGTTCGTTCATGTCCGCCGACGAACAGCGCGAACCGAGCGGCGTCGCGTTCAAAGCCGTCATCGAGGAGACGATGCACTTTGACTTTACCGACCTCGCCATGGTGGCGCCGCTCACCACGCGTCTCCTCGGCGTCGTCGCCGTCGGTGGATACGAGGTGCACGAGATCACCGCCGGGGCGTGCGCGAGGTTTTTGCACGCGTACAATAGACCGCGAAAGTTTGAGCGCGAGCACATTTTCAGCGCCGACGAGCTCGACGCGCAGGCGCGGTGCGTGTACCCGGGACCGTGGCCGGGATGTCCGTACGACGAAAAGAAGAATGGACGAGCGAACGTGAACGGGGGAGGGAACGACGTTGAGCGACGCGTGACGCCGCTCAAGACGATGCGCGAGGAATTGGCGAAACCTCGACCGAGCGGGTGGGAGAAGAAGGGGGGCATTTGTCGATGGGTACCGACGCGCGAGTTGCGACTCGACGACGCGCGACCGTGGACAGATGAACAAAACCGTGAGATTCGATGGTTGTGTCACGAGACCGAGGATCAAGGGGTGGGACTGACGGATTTAGATTTCCACTGCATGTTCCCGACGCGCGCGCCCGCGAGTTCTCGCGAGGCGGTCAAGGCGTTTAGAGAGAGCGACGAGACGTTTCCGCCGCCCGCCAAGTTGGCGTGGTTATCGCAGGCGCTCTTGGACGGGGAGGTGAACGAACCGGATTACGAATCGTTTCGTCCGTGACGCGAGCGGTGCGCGCGCGAGAAGTAGCCAAAGAAGATTTAAAGAATGAATGAAAATGCACGCGAAAAGAGAAGAGTATTTATTAAAACAAAAACGCTCCCTCGTGCCTATTACAGGAATATACACGATCATCGCTCGGCGCGGCGTCTCTGCAACTCTTTGTCGACGTCGAGCTGAAACCATTGATCGACCAGAGGCGCTTCCCCCGTCTCGTCGTAAAAGATGGCGGCGATTGTGCTCGCGAGTCGCTTCTTTTTCACGAGCGGACGCTCGCCGCCGCGTTCGGTTCCTCCGCCGTCCACGACGAAATCTGCGGCGCGTCTGTACCACGGCAAACGCCGCTCCATCACCTCTCGAAAACTCTTCGACGCGCTCAGATCCGGTCGATTCGAATCCCCTTCGATGCGCGAGACGAGATAATCAATCTCTCGATCTAAAAACACGATGATCCCACCGTTCGCCTTGAGCGCCGCCACTTTACGTTCGGAATAAATTTCCTCGCCGTTCGCGTCCAAATCCGTCACCACCCCACCGCCGGCGTCGATCAGCGTCCACGCCTCCGCGAACGCCGCCGTCGATTTCACGCACACCTCGTGCTCCAAATCTCGAAAGTACCGCCACCCGCGCTCGGCCACGATATCCGGAATCGACGCGGACGCCTCGTACGAAATCAAATCATCCAACACGAGCAACTTGAACCTCTTATCGCTCGCCGCGATCCGTCTGCACACGCTCGATTTCCCGCTTCCGCGTCCACCGATGACGATGAGATTCTTCGGTCGCGTCGTCGTCGTCGTCGACGAGGACGACGTGTCGGCGCTCGCGCGCGCGACGCGCGGGCGTCGATGATGCGCCACCGCACCGTTTCGCCGCGGGACGAACGCCGCCGCCGAGCGCTCGAGCGCGAACGCGCGCGTCGTCGTCGTCGTCGACCACGACGACGACGCGTCGACGCGAGCCATGGCGCGTCCGAACGTCGTCGACGGTCTCGCGTCTCGCGACGACGAGCGCGGAGACGACGCGTGGCGAAGTGACGAACGGCCGTCGTCACTCATTGACGACGCCATGACGGGGGTCGACGGCGACGCGACGCGTCCGATCGACGAGATGCGCGTCGTGGATCTTCGCGCGGCGCTCCTCGCGCGAGGGTTACCCGCGGACGGGCTCAAGGCGACGCTTCGCGCGCGGTTGGAGGAATCGATCGCCGCCGCCGCCGGGGACGACGTCGCGCGCGGGGACGACGACGAGGAGGACGAGGAGGACGAGGACGCGTCGCCGAGCGATGCGGAAGATGACGCCGACGATGCGTCGGAGGATGGATCGAGTTCGGGGGAGGAGGTGGACGACGCGTTGGCGAGACGAATTCGCGCTTCGGCGAGCAAAGACGCGGCGTCCCGGGACGAAGGCCGCGGATTCGACGAGGAGGCGGAGGAGGAGGCGGAGGAGGAGGAGGAGGATGATTCGGACGATTCGGACGAGGCGTCGTCCTCGGAGGACGCGAACGAGTCGGAATCGGAATCGGAGTCTGGAAATTCGGTGGAGGAAGACTGTTGGCGACGACCCGGAGACCCGACGCTTCACGAGACGTTGACGAGATTCGTCGCCAAGAGCGTCGAGACGCGGTGTAAGGTCAAGGCGTACCTCGACGTGGTGACGGATCCATCGTACGTGCCGACGGAGGAGGATAAGGCGCACTTGGAGCGCGTTCGACAGAAATTGATCGAGACGTACTCGAAACCGCTCCCAACGTTGGAGGACGAAGTGCGAAAACAAGAGGAACGACGACGAAAAGAATTGGGTGGTTTGGACGGCATCGCGCCGAAACATCGCGAGGATGCGCTTCGAGCGATGCCCACGGACGGATGGAACCGCGAACGGAAGAAGGAGCGCACCAAGATGAAGAAGAATGACCCCTCGGCGCAAGGGACGTCGTACGCCACGCGAAAACTCATCGAGGAGGGCGCCGGATTATTCGTCGCGCCTCAGGACCAAACCAAAGTCCGACGCGAGATGCGTAAAATGGAGCGTAAAACTGCCGGCAAGGGTTGGTTCGACATGAAAGCGGTCGAGTACACGCCCGAGCTCCGTCGCGAGATGCGCATGTTGAAGCTCAGAGGCGCGTACGATCCAAAGCGCTTTTACAAAAACGCCGACACCTCCAAGCTCCCGACACACTTTCAGGTGGGCACCGTCGTCGGCGGCGCCGCGGATTTCTACTCGGCGCGTCTCGCCAAGAAGGACCAAAAGCGCACGCTCGCCGAGGAAGTCTTACACGACAAGGATATCGAGCGCGTGCGCCGCGGTCGCTTTGCCAAGATTCAAGAACAAAACGCCGGAAACATGGGACGCAAGGCAAAGCGTCGGCTCGGCGGTCGCGCCAAGGGTAAGTTTAAGAAACAAAAGGTGTGACGAGTGACAGAAAAATCTCGTCGCGTCGTCGCGTCGTCGCCGTGTACAATTATAATATACAAAAAGAAACACTTTTCCACTCAGCCGTCACTCTTCAGCTCGCCTCATCGATGGGGGCGTCGTCGTCCACACCGGTCGTCTCGGACGCCGGCGCGCCGCCGCCTTGTGAAGGAGGACGCGCGGCGTACGACCGCGCGCGAGAGGACTCGAACGCGCGCGCGTCGTCGTCGGACTCTTCGTGTCCCGTCCCCGAGGAATACCGGGGAAACCTCGGCGTGTACAACGTGTACAACACGAGAATAGACGACGCCGGAGGGTCGAAGGAGACAAAAAATGACGTCAAGGCGACGACCAGACGCTCGTGGTTCGGATTCGGCGCCGCCACGCTCGATCCGCGCAATAACATGCCGGCGGAACCCGCGCAGGGACGCGCGCCGGGCCAACGCGCGGCGCTCAGCGTCGCGCGCGAGCGCTCCACCATTCCCAAGAGCGGCGCCGACGGCGGTACGTGGACCTACCCGTCCCCACAGATGTTTTACAACGCCCTCGTTCGTAAAAACAAAGCCGAGGACGTCGAAGAGAGCGACATGGACAGCGTCGTCATGGTCCACAACGCGATGAACGAGGACACGTGGCGGCGCGTGGCGCAGTGGGAAAAACTCCACCCGTACGCGCGCGGACACCCGATGTTGTTGCGTTTCCGCGGTCGTCCGGACGAACTCAGTCCCCTCGCCGCGATGCGACTGATGTTCGGCGGCGCGCGTCCGTTCGATAGACACGATTGGTACGTCGACAGAGAGGGACGCGAGGTGCGTTACGTCATCGATTACTACTTCAACGAGGACAAAGCCGGCACGAGCGAACAATTCGACGTCGTCGTCCGTCCCGCGCTCGACGACGCGAACGCGTTCATGTCGAGGATTAAAATGAGCGTGTACGTCGCGTGCGCGAGGCTCGGCGTACCGTGTCCGGTGACCGGACACGGCGGTTCCGCCATCGAAGTCGACTGAGCTCGGAAAATATCATTCGCGTATATTATTAAATCAAATCTTGTTCTTGTTGAATCCAATCCACCGCTCGTCGAGCGCGCGCACGACGCGCTCACCACAAACCGAACGGACCCTTCTTGTTCTTACGCGCCTCCTCTTGGCGTCGCTTCGCCTCGGCTTTTTTCGCCGCAATCTCCGCCTGAAACTCGCGAAATTTCTCCGCGCTCACCTCCTTCTCGCCCGGTTTGATGAATGTGGCGAACAGGCCCTTCTTGATGTCGAGCTCACCCTCGCGAAGCTCGCGCGATTCATCCGACGCGGACGCCGCGTTCGTCGTCGTCGTCGCGTCGGCAGTGGCGGTGGCGGATTCCTCGTCGGCATCGGCGCGACGAATGACGGACGATCGTCGCGTTCTGGACGCTCTCGAGCGCGCGGTCGCGGGCGCCAAGGACGCGCACGCGGTGGAGGTGATGGCGAAAACCATGATGTACGATGTGGTCCTCGAGAGAGGGGCGACGGGCGGTCGACGCGCGTCGAAAAGTGTCGGTTCGGTTGTCGTTATCCGATAACGAGAATCATTCATCCCCGTCACACGCGCGCGCACGCGCCGCCATGGGGTGCGCGTCGTCGACGGCGCGCGCACCCGAGCCGGCGACCGCGTCGTCCGGCGCGACGTCGTCGGCGTGGCGATTACCCGATCGTCCGTACGACGCGCGCGCCTCGGGGGGAGCGTTGGAAACGCGCGAGGCGTTCGCGAGGCGACGGGACGAGTTTTGGGACACGGCGAGCGCGTACGGTGGGCGCGTCGAGTGTTGGATGGCGCTTAGGGCGATGTGCGAGGGAGCGCTGGACGAGGACACGGCGCGAGCGGCGGTGTTGGCGAGCGGGATCGTGTCGTGGGCGAAGGATTTGTCGTATGTGTACGACGCATTGGGCGAGCGGTACGAATTACCGCTCTTCGTTCGAACGACGCCGAGCGAGTTCGAAGAAGACACGTAGTGAGACGTGCGGTTGATTTCTTTCTTTCTTTCTTTCTTTCTTTCTGTTGTTACATATGTGTACATCTTGTTTCTAGTTTTTCGCGCCCGTTTTCGCTTTTCGAGCGACGCGCGTTGTCATTCTACCAATTCTACCTATTGCGTTCCGTCACGCGCGCACGTCCACGAAGAGCTCGGGTTCGGAGACGCGAAGCCACACGCACATCCGATTGCACAGACCGACCGCCACGCGCGTGCTGACGGTGGGCTTGAGGATTAAATAAATCTCAAAATCGCCGCCTACGCACGCCAAGACGTTGAAACGCGATCGACGTTCGTACCTCACGCGCTGTTGCGAACCCTCGAACGAGGGTGAGACGGAGTGGTCGACGATGCCTTCGGTTTCTTTCATCGCGGCGAGCGTGGAGGCGTACGCACGCGTGATGGCTTCGACGTCGGCGTCTTTGACGGAGGCGTTGAACGCCGTCGAGACGTGTTGATGTCGCTCGGGACGGTTGTACACCACGTGCAATAATTGATTGATGCTCGCTTTGAATTCGCCCAAAACGTCCGATGAAAGATCACCCAAACGCAGTTCTTCGCGCGCGGCGCGCGCGAGCGGCGATAACGCGTCCTTTTCGTTGAGCGAGCGTTCCAACACGTCTCTCGCGCGACGACACGCGTCCAGCGCGTCCGCCGACGCCACCACGAAACACACCCCCACCGTGTCGTCTCGCTCGAAAGGTCCACCGCCGGACCTGCACTTATTTTTCTTCGACGGCGTCGTCGTCGGCGTGGACGCCGGCGATGCCGATGGAGTCGTGCACACGGTGGACGCGTAGACGTACATGAAACCGGCGGCGTTAAACTCGGGCAGACACACGCGTTCAAACGCCTCGGCGCGGTCCGTCGCGCGCTCGTCCGTCTCCCCGCCAGGTCTTAAAATCACTCGCACAAAATTCATCAGCGCGATCAAGTCCCTCGGGGAGATGTGCGCCGGTCTATTCGCCGCCGGTTTCGCGTACGTCGCCACTCGACTCGCCTCGTCGAAGAGCGCGCCCGCGAACGGTTTAGGCACCTCTTTCAGCGCGTCTACGATCGCCGCGCGCGCCGTCGCGCGCGTCTCCTCTTCCAAACCGATCGACCTGTACGTATCGAACACGTACGACGTGTCCCAACTCAAATTCGTCACCATCTGTCCCAACGTCTCCTCTCCTCTCGGCGCCGCCACCAACGCCTTGCCGACGTCAAATTTAGGATTCTTCACCAACGCCGCCTCCAACGCCGCGTTCGTCAACAACGACGTCATCGCCGTCTTCACGTGTTCCAACTCCCGTCGCAGCGTCCCGACGCGCTCGCGTCCATCGCTCGACACGGCGTACGTCATCGTCTTCGTCGACGTCATCGCCAACCGCCGTCCTCGCGCATCCACCACCTCGACGCCACCGTCTTCGCTCTCCTCCGCCACGGACACGAGCGCTTGCAGAGACGCGCACAGCGATCCCAATCCGTGCGCGCTCCCGTATCGCGTCCACGCCGGTTTCCCCGCGCGCGTGAAGGCTAAAAAGTGTTTCGAGCGCGCGCGCCACGACTTGGAGCTGTCATCCTCATCCTCGTGTCTCTCCTCACGCGTCCACGTCGGCGTCGTTCGCGGACGTCCCATGCGTCGCGCGAGACTGGTTCTATCAGCTCGCGCGGTCGTCGACGACGGACGACCGCGCGCGGCGAACTCCCGGTCCTCGTTCGCGTCGGGCGCCCCAAAGATTCATCTTAGGGGAACGTCGACGTCGACGCCACTCCGCACCGCGCGTCGTCGCCGCCACGCGCGTCTCACGCGCCCAAACGCGAGATGCCGTCGTCCACGATTAAAATCGCCGTCAAGTGGGGCAAGGAGACGCACGAGGTGGACGTCGATCTCGACGCCCCCGGCGCGAATCTCAAGGCGCAGTTGTTCTCGTTGACGAACGTCCCCGTCGAGCGCATCAAGGTGACGGGCCTGCGCGGTGGCAAAGCGCTGAGCGATGACACGGATCTTCGCGCCGCGGGTCTGGAGGATCTCGCGCGACGAGGGAAGAAATTGATGATGTTCGGGTCCACGGCGGTGGTGGAGGCGCCGAAGGAGGCGGTGGCGTTCGTGGAGGACCTGCCGGAGAACGAGCGCGAGGCAGCCGAGGTGGGGGCGAATTACGCCCCGGGATTGACGAATCTGGGGAACACGTGTTACATGAACAGCGTGGTGCAGTGTCTGTACAGCGCGAAGGATTTGCGGAAGATGTTGGAGGGATACGAGCCGGGACGGGATCGGCACAGCGGGACGGCGGCGTTGACGGCGGCGTTGAAAGATTTGTTCGTGGACGTGCAGCGGGCGAAGGATACGGTGATGCCGGTGCGATTTTTGAACGTGTTGCGTCAGTTGTATCCGCAGTTTGCGCAGCACGGACCGCAGGGGATGCCGATGCAGCAAGACGCGGAGGAGTGTTGGTCGGCGGTGATGCACACGTTGAGCTCGGAGTGTCCGGAGGAAACGGCGCGTTTGTTCGGCATCGGCATGCGACGAGAGTTGAAGTGCGCGGCGACGGATGAGAAGCGCGTTGAGGATTCCGTGGAGTACACGTTCAAGTGTAACATCACGATCGAGGTGAACCACGTGACGGAAGGTTTTAAGATTGCGTTGAACGATACGCGCGAGTTGCGCTCGGAAGTCACGGGCACCGACGCCGTGTTCGAGGGACACTCGAGCATCTCGAAATTGCCCGAATATCTCACGACGCAGCTCGTGCGTTTCTATTACAAGGCGGACATTCGCGCTAAGGCTAAAATTTTGCGCGCGGTGACCTTTCCCGTCACGCTCGACGTGTACGAATTTTGCACCGAGGAGTTAAAGGCGGAGCTCGAACCGGCGAGAAAGCTGAAACTCAAGCGCGAGGACGACGAGGCGGTACAACGATTGAACGAAAAGAAGGCTGCGTTGGAGGATAAGAAGGACGAAGCCGAGGCGAAGGAGGGCGAGGACGCGACCATGTCCGAGGCGACGACGAGCGAACCGGCAGTGGCGGCGGAGGTCGATCCTCTCGAGGGAACTCGATTCACCGGTTTCTACGACTTGACAGCTGTGTTGACACACAAAGGCCGAAGCGCCGATAGCGGTCACTACGTGTCCTGGGTGAAGAGAGACGACGGCTCTTGGACCGAATTTGACGACGAAAAGCCCATCCCGCGCACTGAAGAGGACGTCCTCGCGCTCAAGGGCGGGGGTGATCATCACATGTCCTACATCTTGTGTTACAAAGCTCGTAAGATCTAATGCTAGCAACGCTCGAATAGATGTTGAAATCCAAACGTATTCTTTCACCGACACCACTACGCTTTCCAAACTTTTCTCCCTCTCTGCTGTTTTCCTCGTTGCACGGGTGCGTGTCTTCGTCGCGTCGCAGCGTGAACGCGCGCAGCGAGTGGTAGAGCCTTCTTCTTGAGTTTTTCCTTGTTGCTCGAACCACCAGTCTTCTTTTGTTTACGCGCAGCGGACGCGCCGTACTCGTTATCTTCGCGTCCTGCGAGCACTGTGGCGAGACGAGACGCCTTGTCGTGCGCACGTTTGATACCCGTGGCGGCGAGCGCGTCGGGATTAACGCGTCGATCACTCGCCCGATCTGCCTTGCGCATCATCATTCGTACTTGATCCGTAGCGACGTTAGACGCCTTGGTTGCTCCAGCCTTGTTCAACGCCGAGTTGAGTTGTTGCTCCGTCTGAAGCGCCTTGATGCGCTTGAAATCTTCTTGCGTGAGGATACGCTCTTGTTCGACAGGTCCGCCGAGTTCAGCCTCTTCGGCTTCCTGCTCGGCGCGCGCTTCGGCTTCTTCCTCATCCTTGCGCTGTTGAACCATCAGCTTGTGCCGACGCTTCAATTCGGCAAGCGACAGTTTACCATTCTTTCTAAGCTTGGGCGGCGGAGCGTCGGGATCGATCTCCTCCTCTCTCGCGCGCTTCCCGGTCGACGGTTCCTCCTCCTCCTCCTCTTCCTCTTCTTCCTCTTCTTCTTCATCTTCATCGGAATACTCTTCTCCCTCATCTTCGTCGTCTTCGTCGTCTTCGTCGGAGAAATCTTCCTCGTCCTCCGCCGCGTCCTCTTCCTCTTCCTCGCGCTTCTTTCTCAAAATATCGCGCTGGAGTAAATCGATACCGTCGATACGATCCGTCACTTCACCCTCACCGAATTCCTTGAGCGATCGCGTCATGTCCGCGCCCTTCCCGCGATCCTTCTTTTCGAGAAGACCGGGCGCGATTTCGCGGAACAACGCGATGAGTCCTCGTGCGGCGTTGGACACCGGTTTATCTCTCGCCTTTTTATACTGCGCCAAATCTTGCAACAAATCCTCATCCATCACGAGCGGACACCGTGCGCAAATCTCGCGCACGGCATTTAAGCCCACGGCGGCGATTTCCGGACGCGCGCGATCGTGAATGAATTGATTGACGAGTTGTCGCAACATCGGCGCGAGCGCGTCCGGAGGCACGAGCTCGTGACACGCCGTCGCCGCGGCGGCGAGAAGTCGCGTCACCTGCGCGCGTGAAAGAGAACACACATCGCGTCACAGTCAGTCAGTCATCTCGTGCGCGCGTCGATTCGACACCGTTTGCGTTCGAGTGTTGCTCGCGTCAGGTACTAAGCGGAGGCGTCGATGTGGGTCACGTTGCGAATGCCCATAGCCTTGAGTTTTTGTCATCGTTCGCGAGAGAGGTCGAGCGTTCGCGTCTCGTCTCGCGCGAACGTGAACGCACCTCTAACTGACTGGGTTGAATGTAGCGCTGCAAAAATGGGTACACGTTGAGCATGATGAGCTGATGCATGCCGATGATGCGGCACATGACGAGGATGACGAGCATCTTGGTGTCGTACGACATGTGTCCGACTTGAAGCTTTCCGAATAACAGCTCGGCGAGCGCTTGAGGGTCGTTGATCAGGTGCATCGCCGCGAATCTCGTGTCGACGGCGCCGTCCGCCTTGCGCTCGCGCTTTTGCATGTTCTTGATGGTTCTCTTGAGCTTTTTTTGTTTCTTCTTCTTCGACGCGGCGACGCCCTGCGCGAATGTCGTAAAACCGCGTCCCGATTAAAGTCAGTCGATGCACGCGTAAAAAATCTGAAAATAATGTGATAGAATCGAAAGAATATGTGCAAAAGCCTCAGCGATCTTGGTGATTGAGTGTCGTCACTGTCGAACCTCGAGAGTAGCAAATATATTTGCGCATCACGGGCTTTTGCGTCGTCTCGTTGATGAAGAAAAAACAAAGAAAAAATCCCACAGTCACACGCACCGTCTTGTACGCCTTGAAGATGTCCTCCTTGGACACTTGCGATCGAGACTTGATCTCCGCGTCGCGCGATTTCGGGTCATCGTCCGAATCGCTCTCGTCTCCAGCCTCTGCGGCGGCTTCGGCGGCTTCGTCTTGGCCCTCGAAAAACTTCAACGCCGCCACTAAAATCTTTTGCGACGGGTGTTTACACGCCTCCACCACCAAATTCACCGTCTTCGCATCCGTCCAAATGTTTCTCCTGTACAGTTCCGTCAACACAGCCAGCGCTTTTTTCGCCGTCGCTTCGTTTTCATCCTTGATTGCCGCGTGTAAAAACGACTGCACCGTGCGATTATACTTGTCATCCGTCTTCTTCTTATTCGCCGCCTTGGCGTCGCTCACGATGTGTTTAAACATCATCACCCGCAGCGCCTTATCCTTCACCCGGAACATTTTAAAAAACAACGGCAGCGTCACCTCCACGCCGATCACGCCCTTATTCCTCAACAGAATCAACGCGCTCGTTAAATTTTTCCTCAAGTGCGCGTCCAAAATTGCGTAGTGCCGCTCCAACAGTTCCACCACCCCGTTCGGAAACCCTTTCGTCGCCTCTCTGTACACCACGCTCACGTGTGCGATGAACGACACCAAATCACTAAACTCTTTATGATCCCGCGACGGTTTCATCGCGAAGAGCGCGCGCAACGCCTCGTAATGTCGAAGTTGCAACGCGAAATCCTCCTCGTATCCCTCTGGATCCTTCTTACACGCGCTCTGCAGCGTCAACAGGTCGCATTTCGACATGACGCGCGTCGATCACGCGTTGTCTTTCCTTCTTTCTCTCCCACGCGCGGTCGTCGTCGTCGAGCGCGAGGCGGCGTTCGGTCGTCGAGCCGCCGCCAGCCGCCGGGACGAATCGTCTCGTCGACGCGCGCGGACCGACGCTCGCGCGCGTTCGGTGGGCGCGAGACGCACGCGCGAGAAACTCGTCGCGCGCGCGGGGTCGTCTCGTCGTCTCGTCGCGCGCTGCGGGACTCGTCCTCTCGTCGCGCGTCGCGCGTCGTGAAATCGCGCGACGACCCGCAGTGGGCGGCGCCGCCGACCGGGATGCGGTCGCGGTCGCGGTCGCGGTCGCGATCGCGCGATCGCGACGACGATCGCGCGCGTCGTCGTCGTCGATCGAGGTCGCGGTCGCGCGATCGCGCGCGCGCGCGCGACGGCGGTCGACGACGGTCGAGGTCGTCCGATGCATCCTCCTCCTCCTCATCGTCGTCTCGTCGACGTCGACGTCGACACCGTCGACGCGCCGACGATCGACGCGCGCGGTCGCGGTCGCGGTCGCGGTCGCGGTCGTCGTCGAGCGGACGCGGCGTCGACGACGGACGCGTGGCGGCGGCGGAGGAGATTCGAAAGAGACGCCGACTCGAGGCGGCGAGGCGGTTGTTGGGCGTGAAGCGCGCGCCGACGCGAGAAGAGACGATGGAGGAGGACGCGAATCATCATCGTGATGGTGGTGGTGGTGACGTCGATCCGTTGGACGCGTACATGGCGCGAGAGGTGGATCCGGAGGTGGCGAGACGCGAACGGGACGAGGCGGCGGCGGCGGCGGAGGCGAAACGACGACGCGCGATGGAGATGGCGGACGCCAAGGCGCGAGGGGTGCGCGTGCGGGCGAGAGAGGATTGGTTGGAACTCGAGCGCGCGGAGGAGGCGGAGGAGGCGTCGGTGCGTCCGGATGAGGTGATTGAGATTCCCACGAAGAAGGTTCGATTGTTGATCGGCGCCGGCGGCGCCACGGTGAAAGAGTTGATGCGAAAGAGCAAGGCGATGATACAGGTGCTGAAGAGCGACGAGGCGTTGAATTTAGGGTTTAGTGGGACAGATTTTCGAGCGACGAGCGCGGCGGCGCGCGCGGCGACGCAAAAGATGTTGGATTCCATCTCGGCGAGCGTCGCCGCGGGCGCGGACGACGGCGGCGCGAGCGCGAGCGACGACGACGACGTTTTGAGACGCAAAGCCGATGAAGCGTCGGGATCCAAGGAGGCGTCTCAACGCGCGAACGATGGACCACCTGTCGAGGAGGACGTGACGAAGATTATGATTAATGGTTCAGAGGAAGCGCGCGAGACGGCGAAACTGTTAATCGCCGAACTCTTTCATCGCGCCGTCGAGGAAAAACGCGAGCGACGATCCGAGGATCGCGAGCGTCAAAAGCAAAAACGCGCGCGCGCGAAACGCCTGTACCATCTTCGTCACGCTGCCGATTACGAGCGTCTCGAGGTTCCTCTGGGCGCGTCCAAAGATGAGGTCAAGACGGCGTACAGACGACTCGCCGTGCGGTGGCACCCGGACAAACATCCCGAGGGACCCGCGAGAATCGCCGCCGCCGCGCGTTTCGCCGACATTCAGGCGTCGTACAACAATCTCATGACCACGGACGAGGAACAAGGGATGATCGAGTCCATCGCCCACGACGTCGTCGCGTCGAAGGGCGCGAAGAAACCGGAGACCAACGCCGAGACCAAGCGACGGCTCGCCGTGCGCGACGAATTTCGCGCCGCCATGCAGGCGCAGATGGCCGCCACCGAGGCCATGGCCGCACGACACGCGTATAGACAATTGTAATCAATGTAACGCACGCTCGACGGTGGTGTCGCGCTGTGACGTGTCTCGATGGTTGGAAAAACGACCGAGCGCGTCACTCGTCGACCCTTCTCCTCGCCGCCATGGGTTGGTGTCCGACGGTTTGCCTTCCCAAGTGTCCGAGCCTGTGTAGCGCGCTCAAATGCCTGACGTGCGCGGGATCCATGGTGCGCGTTCGCTTTCGCGCGCTCGCTCGCCCTCTCTCGCGCGCGAATACGATGCGTGAGATTCCCGCCGTCGTCCCAATCTTTTCGACTGACGACGCGTCCCGACGCTCTCGCGCGCAGCGCTCCTTCGTGTGGTTCCTGTACTTTGCCCTCACGGGCCTCAACGCCGCCGCGGGCGTTTTGGCCTTGCTGACAGTCAAGGTACGCGCACCGAGCGTCGTCGACGCGACTCGATTCGACGCGTTCAGTCTCGGCGTCCCGCGCGGAGACGAGGACTGACTTTTGTTTCGTCTTTTATTGAACGCGCAGTACGTGCGCTCTGACGTGAACCCGGTCGTGGACGAGAGTTTACGTAAACCCATCGATGCGTTGCAGTATTACCTCTTGCTCGCCGTCGCGGCGGGGGCGTTGTATCATTTGGTGTCGTTGTTTACGCTCTTGTACAAGCTGGCGAGAAAGAACGGCGTGAGTCCGTGGTACGGATACGTGCTCGGAGGGACGTTTTATATGGCGTTCATCATGTTGGGCATGGGATTCTTCGTCGGTGGGTTTCATCCCAACCTCAAGGCGATTCACGATAGCCGCGTGGCGCTGAACCAAACGGGGATTTACGGAAAGACGCACTCGGAGCGGAGCAAGGCGTTGGAGGGTTTGGCGTTTGCGAGCGCGAGCGCGTTCTTCGTGGTGTTCCTCATTCTGTTGTTCTGGAGAGACTCAATCTGTGGAGACACGCCGCCGCGACCGACGCAACAGGCGGCGGCGCCGACGCAATCGGCGTCGTTCTCACAGAGTTCTCGGTTTTCTAGAGGGTCTAGTAACCCGTTCAGAGTGACGCCGCTCAGCGACCAACCCGAGTCGCCGCCGAGCCGCATGGAGATGGGACAGGTGGGGGGTAACGGTGGTGGGTCATCCCTTCGTTTCGGTGCCGATAGATTCGCGGCGAGCTGAGCTGAGCTGATGATGACGTATAAAATGATGATACAATCAATCGCGCATGCAGTTTTAAAACGATGTTGTCTGTGCTTGCTCACCGCGCATCGGCGACGTCGCCGTCCGTCCAATCCATCCCGATCGCGTTGAGAGCGTCAACTTTTTTCTGACTCAGAGTACCGTTTCGACGCTTCGTTCGCATCCGACGCGTCCACGCGGCGAGGCGTTTGTCCCTCTCCTCGTCGACGCGCGTCGTTTGAAACGTCTTCGCGTACGCCTCGAGCTCGGTCGCGCGTCGTTCAAACTCGCTCGCGCGCTTCACCTTCCACGCATCGCACACCGCGTCCAACGCATCCACGCGTTCGGGTTCCAACTCGCCTCGCTCGAACCGTCGTCTCTGTCCTCGTATCCACTGGAACAACGCCTCGTCTTCGACGGACCTCGGCAACCGACCGCGCGCCTCGTAAAACGCGCGCGTCTCCTCCAAACGCTCCTCCCAACTCACCACGCGATGCGCGCGCACCTCCCACTCCATCCCCAGCGCATCCATCGCCTCGACGCGCGCGTTCGACAGTCTCCCATCGCGACGCGCGCGTCTCTGATCGAGCACCCAAAAATACAACCCGTCGTCTTCGTTCTCCGGCACGCGACAGTGTCCCTCTCTCTTCGCGAACGCCTTCAATTCCTCAAACCTCTCCTCCCACCGTCGCACCGTGCGCTCCTGGACGTCGTCAAAATCCACCCCGAGATCACGAAGCGTCTCGTATCGCTCGTTCGAGATGTTCCCGTCGCGATAATCCGCTATTTGATGACTCACCCATTTTCTCAACGGAGCCGACGCGTTCCGCGCGTCCCGTCCCGCCGCCACCTCTTTCGCCAGCTCTCGAACCCGAGTCTCGAAACTCTTCGTCTCCGAGCGCGTTCCCGGTGATTTACGCAGATCGAACGTCACCCCGAGCTCGACCAATCGCTCGCGACGCTCCGTCGAGAGCTCGCCTCGACGCGCCAGGCTGCGCTGACGCGCCAACCACCGCCGTTGCGCGTCGAGCGCTCTCGGGAGCTCAATCGTCGCGTGCATCGCTCGAAACAGCGCCAGTTCGGCGTATCGATCGTCCCAGGACGCGCGTCGTCGATCCGACGACGACGCGTCGGCGTCGCGGGAGGCAGCGGCGACGATGACGGAGAGGCGACGGGACCGTTGACGATGCAACATCGCGCGCGCGTCGACGCGATGCGCGCGCGCAGACGTCGACGCGGCGACGGCGATGACGAACGACATCGCACGCATGCGTTCGACGTCGCCGTCGAGGTTGAGGTCGCGTCGATCGGGGACGTCGCGTCGAGGCACAATCTGGTGCGAACTTTTGGGAACGGGCGCGTCATCGCGCGCGACATGTCGACGCGCGCGCGAGGGTCCGAGACGCGCGCGATGACGCGCGGGATGACGATCATGACGCGTCTCGCGTCACGGCGCGTTCGACGCGCGTCGACCGCGGGCGATGGGGGCGTGGGCGCGTCGAGACGGTTGATGACTTTTTTGTGCGAGCGCGCGCCGTTCGTGGACTTTGCGTCGCAGCGCGAGGCGTTCGAGTCGCGCGCGTACGACGGGGCGGTGCATCCAGACTTCCCGTCGTCGTCGTCGTCGGCGGCGGCAGTATCGGTGTCGGACGCGGAGTCGGCGTCGATGGGCGCGTGGGTGCCCGCGGCGGTGCGCACGGTGGCGGGCTCGGCGTGCGAAGACGTCTCAGCCATCCGACGACGAGCGTTGGACGCGGTGGAGGCGTCGAGAGGCGTGGAAAGGTGTGCGATTTTGTGCGTGAGCGGTGACGCGCGCGCGGACGTCGGGCGAGGGATGACGAGCGAGGACGTGTTGCGAGAGTTGAGCTCGATGCGACGGCGCGGCGACGTCCCGCGAGAGACGACGCTGTTGGCGGTGGCGAATCCCATGCTCGGCGCGGTGGAGGCCGAACGCATGATGCGGAAACGGGAGCTCGGCGCGGAGGGATTCATCACGCAGCCTGGATTTTTGAGGGAGAGATTCGACCGATGGCGAGACGCCGCGGATCGCGTCGGCGCGTTGGATGGATTTTCACGAGACGGAGGACCGAACGGTCTCGCGGGTCTCTTCCTCGGCGTGTGCGCGCCGCGCTCGGCGAAAAATATAGAATTCTGGTGCGCACTGACCGGCGTCGACGTCGACGCGGACGCCGAGGCGCGCACGCTCAGGGACGAGTACGCTCGCCGCGCGAGAGACATGTCCCGCGAACGCTTCGACGACTGGACCTTTGAGCGCGTCGAGCTCGCCCTCGTGCACGCCGTCTCGTTCGAGCGCGCCCTCGGCGCGCACGTCATGCCGGTCACCAAGGGTGGGTACGCACACGCCGCCAGACTCGCGCGCGACGTCTTACCGATATTTAGAGTGTAGAGTAGAGTTCGCTCGCGAAAAAAGTTTCACCTCACAATGTCCCACGCGCGTTCGCGGGCGGTGCCGTCGACGTCGTCTTCGCGAGGGACGCGCGCGGAACCGCGGACACCATGCGTTTCCTCGTCTATTTCCTCCATCATCACCTCGATTTCAGGTGCGCTCGCGCTCGCGACGTCGCGCATCGTCGTCGTGCACTTTTCAGCCGCCGCGAGCGGATGGGCGTCGCGCGCGTCCGCGTCGTCGTTCGCGTCCCGCTCGTTCGCGCGCGCGAGACGAACGCCACACACTGACCGCACCGATGCCGCGCTCGTCGCTCGAACAGGCGCGCGGAGTTTGAATCCGTGGCGGAGCTCTGCGGGCTCGAAGACGCGTCGACACTGGGCTGGACGCGCGCGGACGAATCGGACGCTGACGCCACGCCGTTTTGGTACGTCGATCTTCCGAGCGAGGAATTAGCGCGAGCGATCGCGTCGCGCGCGTTGCTCGTGAGAGGCATCGTCGAGGAGTGGGGATCGGGCGCGGATGAAGACGCGTGCGCGCGCGCCGCGGCGGCGTACGACGAATCCAGAAAAGCGCCGTACCTCGACGCATCGACGACGTTTAGGGTGGAGGTGGAGGATTTCGGGTGCAAGGGTGGGAAAAATGACGTCGTGCGACGGCTCGACGTGTTGAATCTGCCGTTCAAAGGTCGGGCGAATTTAAAGAATCCCGAACACGTGTTTTGGAGCGTGGTGAGCGACCACCCGGAGCAGTCGGGCGACATGCCCGGCGTGCCGAAACGCGTGTTTTTCGGACGTCTCGTCGGTCGATCCGATCGGTCGATGCTGGTGACATACGATCTCAAGAAGCGAACGTATCTCGGACCGACGTCCATGGACGCGGAGATGGCGCTGTTGATGGCGAATTTCGCGCACGCGAAACCGGGCGGCGTGATTTTGGATCCGTTTTGCGGGACGGGATCGATGCTCATCGCCGCCGCGCATTACGGGGCGATGACCATGGGCATAGACATCGATTGTAGGGTGATCAAATACGGAAAGAGCGCGGCGACGAAATCGGGCAAGTTTGGGGTGAGGGCGGACGACACGCCGAGCGTCAACGTGTGGTCGAATTTCGAGCAATACGGCTTGCCGCCGCCGGTGGCGTTGATTCATGGCGATTTACACGCGCTTCCGACCCGGAAGTTTGGATTAGAGGGGACGATTCAGGGCATCGTCGCCGATCCTCCGTACGGCGTTCGCGCCGGTGGACGAAAGAGTGGTGGTCGAAAGCCCGTGACGGAGGATTACATCATCCCGGATGAGTTGCGAGACGCGCACATCCCGAGCACGGCGCCGTACCTTTTCAGCGAGATGAACGACGATCTCATGGAACTCGCCGCGAGATTCCTCTCCATAGGTGGACGTCTCACGTTTTTCCTCCCCGGCGTCCTCGCGGACACCGAGGAAGAGATCCGAGAGCTTGTCCCATCGCATCCCGCGCTTCGTTTCCGATGGCACTCGCTCGAAACCTTCAACGAAGTCTGGGGTCGCCGTCTCGTCACGTACGAGAAAATCGCTCCGTACGACGCCGACGTCGCCAAAGAGGCGCGCGAGCGCTCCGCCGCCGCGCGCGCCGCGAGCGATAAACCAGACTTGATCGAGCGCATGCGCGCGCTCGTCTACTCGTCCGACAGCGGCGAGCTCAAGCGTCGCAAGAGATACGAGCAACGCTTCGGCAAACCACCCCCGGACGCGCCCGAGACCGAGTCCTGAGCGACATTCCGCTCGCTCGCTCTCGCGCGCGCCGTGTAATTCATATCGTAGACCCATCTAGTCGTCGGTTCGGTGTCGAGCGCGCTCGGGCTCCAAGTGACAGTTGGCGGCGTCGGGACCACTTCCTCTGTGCGCGCGCCCCTCACTCTGACGCTCTCTCGCGCGCCCCGTCGCGGTCGCGCGCGAATGAAACCGATGACGACGACGCGTGGGTCACCGTTCGTCGCCCCCTCGGCGGTCGCGCGCGTCTCGCGCGCGCGCCGCGCGACGCGCCCACGCGTCTGCGCTCGAGGAGAAGATACGCGTCGCGCGTCGCGTCGATGGCGCGTCGATGGCGCGCGCGCGACGGTGGTGGCGCGCGCGGGGACGCGCGTGGTGATGGCGCGCGCGTTGGCGTCGCGCCTGGCGCCGCAGCAGACGCGCATAGACGGCGTGGACGCGTACGTGAGCAGAATGGCTGACTTGGTGCCGCCGAGCGCGGCGGTGGCGGCGCTGAGCGCGTTCGCGCTCACGACAATGGCGTTCATGATTGGGTGTCTGGTGACGCTCCGAGAGGTTGTGCGAGCGTGTCGTGAGGCGACGCTCGCGTCGAGGGCGGTGCGAAATTGCGCCAACTCCATCGACGGGTCGTGCGCGAGCGTGAATAGGTGCACGACGAAGATCGACGGGACGTGTTCAGGGATCGATGAATTCCTCGTCCAAGCGAGCACGATCGGGACGACAACGAGTAACATCTTGACGGAGGCTGGTTTATTGCAGCGGCGGGTGACGGAACTCCCGAACGCGCTGCTCGGGGCGCTCGGGGACGCCACGGAGCCCCCTCCGCCGAGGAGCGTGCTCGCGTCGCGCGAGGGAGAATCCGTCGAAGAGGTGGCGCGTCGGGACATCGTGTTAGGGAAGGAGATCACGGGTAGAAGATTAGGGAACGGTTGGATCGGGAGCACGATGCACCGATTTTTCTTTTCCAGGGACAACACGTTCGTGGTGGGAGAATACGTAGCGGTCAAGCGCAGTAACAATACGTACACGTGGGGCGTCGTAGAAATGACGGATTCAGACGAAAGTGAGGATGGCAAGGGGGTGAACGGCGTGGAATCGTCTCGCGATAGCGTATTAGGAGACAGTGTCGAGTCCGAGGTGGCGGCGTGCGCGTGGCCGCCGCGAGATTTACCCGCCGAGGAGGTGGCGAAACAAATCGAAGAAGCGAATCAAATCACCTTTGGCAAGGTGTTCCGCGCGCTCATTCGCATGCCGATACCAAAGAGTTTGGGTGAGACCGAGAGACAGTATCGCGTCGTCGTCGAGCTCGATCGAGACTTGTACAGATTCAAGTACGTAGACGCGTCGCTTCTGGGCAAGAGGTACTAACGACGACGGCGTGTAATCGTGTGTAATCACAAATTCGCATAATACCGCGACACCATCTGCGACAATCGATTCGAGTCCGCACCGCTAAACGTCTCAACCTTTTTCCCGTCGACGTACACGGCGAACGTGGGCATGCTCGAGACGCGCTCATATCCCGAGATGTCCTGGTTTTCGTCGACGTCCACCTTGAGAAAGTACGCCCGAGGAAACTTCGTCGCCATGCCCGTGAACACGGGACCGATCATCTTACACGGCCCGCACCACGTTGCCGTGAAATCGACAAACACGAGGGGTTTATTTCCGGTGATCTTCTGGTACGTCGCGTGATCGCGTATTTCGACGACGCCGGCCTTGACCGCGGGCTTCCGCAGTTTCGCCCGCACCGCGTTCACGCTCTCCGCCAACGACGCGTCGCCCGGCAAATCATCAAACAAACCGGTGAACACGGCGTCCGCTTCTTCCAATCTATTCAACTCTACGAGCGCCGTCGCCTTACGAAGCGCCGCCTTTTGATACCCTCCGTCTCGCGCCAACGCCGACTCCGCGTCGGCGAGCGCGCCTGCGTGGTCCCCCAATCTCGCTTTACTCGCCGCGCGATTCGCCAAGAGCAACGCCGCCCCGGGAACATCGCACGACGCTCCACTCAATCCCTCGTCGTACGCCCGCATCGCGCCCTCGATGTCCCCAGCCTTGAACTTTCCGTTGCCCGTCCGTCTCGCCTCGGCCAACCGCTCGAGCGACGCCTTCGCCTCCTCGAACGCACCCAACGCTCCTATACCGTCGTCGAACGATCCGAGCCGCACGAACAAACGCTCTAATCGTTCCCGCGCCCGTGGATATTTCCCATCGTTCGCCCACGCGATCGCACAGCTCGCGACGGCGGCGCTGAAATCTTTCTTCGCCATCCACACCGCCGCCTCGTTCGACTTCGCCTTGGCGCGCTCGAGACCGCTCGTCGCCGCGTCGTGCGCCTCGGCGTACGCTCGAATCGCTTCGTCGTAGTCACGCCGCGCGAGCGCGTCGTTCCCGCGCGCGCGCGCCGCATCGGACGCCATTCGAGCTTTTCCTCTCTGGTCGGCACTCTCTGACGCATCCAACCCCGATGACGCCGCTTCGCGCGCTCGCGAGACGCGCGTCATCGGCGGCGGCGGCGACGACGACGATGACGACGGTGACGCGCGCGTTCGCGTCGAGACGCGCGCCGCCGCCGCCGATGACGTCCATCGAGGACGTATGGGAAGAAGTGCTCGACGAGCGCACGGGCAAGACGTATCATTGGAACGTGGAAACGGACGAGGTTCGGAGCGCGGCACCGGACGAAAAAACGGATGACTGACGTTTTCGCGCTCTTCGCTCGCAGACGACGGAACTCGGGGCGCCGAAACCGACGACGTACTCGGCGCTCGACCCGACGATGCCGGCGCCGAACGGGACGCGAGGCGCGCCGCCGCCGCAGCGCGCGCACCACGACGATCGAGGCGGGGGATCCATCGTCGGTGGATTGGGCGGGATGATCGCGCAGGGCGCGGCGTGGGGGATGGGGAGCTCGCTGGGACACCGCGCGATCGGTGGGATTTTTGGGTACGGCGGCGGGTCGTCGAGCGCGAGCGAGGGCGGCGGGTACTTCGGGGGCGATACCTCGGCGCCCGCGCCGCCTGATTTCGGTGGACGGAGCGGAGAGTTCGATTACGATGACGATGGGTTCGGGGATGGGAGCGATGACGCGAGTGTGTTCGATTTCTTTTCCGAGGATTGAGTTCGAGTTCGCGCGCTCGCGCGTCTTGTAAAAAAATCGCACTCGGGAAGAAACCCGGACGTAGCTTTCATTCATTCGTTCCTTCGTGTGCTTTGTGTCGTTCGTTCGTTACATGTAAACACGACGAGTCGCGCGCGCACGAGGAAGGAACCGACGACGCGATCGACGACGGCATTCGCCGCGCGCGTCTCACGCCGCCGTCGCTCGGGACGTCGCCTCCTCGCCCTCCTCCTCGCCGGCGTCGCCGCCCGGTGTCGACGGCGCCGCCGCCACCGCCGCCGCTCGAAACTTCGCCACCGTCTTCTCACTCACGGCAGAGATCGCCGGACTCGCCGCCTGGACGGCGGACATCGGCGACTGCGCCGCCTCCGTCTCCGTTCGCGTCGTCTGCGCGTCCTTGGCCATCTTCTCCTCGATCCACGCCTTGAGCGTCGAGCTTCCGTACCCATACTTTTCCGGCAACTGCACGTAATCTCTCGTCTCCACCTCGGGTTGCTTCCCCCAATGTTTCGGAAATCTCGCGATCCACGGTCTCTTCGGATTCCGCACCGCGACGTACTCGTACTTGTCGTTCGCGCGTCCCGACCCATCCGTCGCCTTGAGCGGCGTCCCGAATTCGTACTTGGTCCCTCTCGCGTCCCCGAACATGTTCACCTCGTCTCGATTCGCGAACAACCATCCATCGATGAGATTTTTCTCTTCGAAATCAATCTCTCGCTTCGACTTGACGACCTCGAACGGGAGAACGTCGGTGCGGATCACGGTGGGGATGTCGACGTCCGACGGTTTCTTCTTGAGCGCCGCGGTCGAACGTCGTTTGGGCGCCGAGACGCCGTCGTCGACGCCCTTGGAGGCGACGAGTTTGACGAGGGCGACCGCACCGGCGAGCGCGGCGATGACGGCGGGCGCGCGCATGGTGTACGGGGGCGGCACGGCGTCGATCAGTGCGGAATTATTGGAAATCGCCCAGGCTGGTGGTTGAGCGCGCCGTACCGTACGCGCCCGATCCGGGACGCGGTGTTCGCTCGAGGCGTCGTGGCGGTGACGGCGATTGTGAGAGAAAACGCATCGATCGCGGTGGTTTCGAGAGGCGAGGGGACGCGCGCGTGACTATCGTTGTATCATACGTATTACTCGACGCGCGAAAAAATCGACTCGGGCTCGGCGAGCGTCGTCGCGGATGCGCTCTTTTACTTTTTCGAGCGCTTGGTGCGCCCGGTGGGTTCGGGAGCGGCGGTGGCGGCCTCTTGTCGCGCGGCGGCGCGGTCGGCGGCAGCCTCGCGACGCTCGCGTTTCATGCCCTTCATCTTCGCCGCGCCGAGTGCCTCCAAGCCGTCTTGCTTCTCGACGTATAACCGACCCACCTTGCCCTCTAACATGTCTTCTGAGACGTTCTTTTGCTTCTTGGCGACGCGCGCCTTTTGGTACGCCTCGCGCTTGACGTCCGGTGGCGCCTCGCGGTGTCGACCGCACGTGAAATCAAAGCTAGGACCCATCTCCGCGAGCTCCACCAAGGGCAACCGCGTCCCGGATTTCTTATACTTGATGGCGTACTGACGAAACATCACCACCGGTGGTCCGCCCGGATTGCTCAGCGCCGTGCACACGATGGCGCGATCGATCCCTTTGAGATTAATCCTATCGACGACCCTTCCTCGAAACACGTCGCACAGTATATTCTTCGCCAATCGCAACCCGTCGTGCGTCTCGAAATCCTCACCCTGAAAACACAAACACGGTTTACTCCCCGCCACCGCAAACGTCCCGGCGTTCCCGAACTCGCGCATCCCCTTATAATTCCTCACCAACATTTCCACGCAATCGAACAGATGATACTCAAAAAACCGTCCCATCGTCAAACAGTGCGGTCGTTTCTTTTGATGCGTCGCCAACGCGAAGGCGCCCGCGTTGGCCTTTTTCGCAAAAAATTCCAACGACGTCTCCCCGCCGCCCTCGAACGGACGCACGCCCGGGTTCTTTCGACTCATCTTGTGCGCCTCCTGCCCCTTGACGCGGGCGAGATCCGTCAACAGATTTTTTAAGACGTCCGAGCTCGCGTTCCCTTGCAGACAGAGGAGCGTCTTGCCCGCGCGCTCAATCTTCTTGGGCGCGCGCTCGAGGAGCGCGCGCTTCCCAGCGTTCGTCGTCGCGCGCTTGATTTCCATCTTAGCTTCCATCGCCGCGTTCTCCATGGTCGTTCGCGCACCGACGCGGCGATGTGGCGTACTGTTCCGTAATGGGCGTAATGGGCGGCGGCGGCGGCGCTTTGACGTCAATTTTGAGCTCGAGCGCGCGCGGCGACGCGGAAGAGAAGCGAAAAACGTCGACGGTGGGTGCGAAAAGGTGAAACGTGACGGTACATCGTGTGTGTGTATTATGAATCGTCGTTGAAGCGCTCACGCGAGCTCGGAGACGACGTCCGAGGGGAGAAAGTTGGCGGATTTGAGGGTGTCGGTGGCGTCGAGTTTGATGATGGCGGCGCCGATGGAGTCGCTGGCGGATCGACGAGGTAAATCCTTGACGGAGATGCGGTTGGAGATGCCGCCGGTGGTGGAGAGAAGGATTTCGTCGGTGACGTCGGCGGCGATGCGGTCGATGAGGGTGACGGTGGCGAGGGAGTCGTCGTCGCCCTTTCTAAACTTCATGCAGCGAACGCCCGAGCGGCCGCGAGAGAGGAGGCGGTACGAGTTGGCGGGGGTGACTTTACCCTTGCCTCGGGCGGTGGCGTAGAGAATGAAGGGACCGGTGTCGTCGTCGGCGGACCGCATGCGGTCCTCGGGGATGATGATCATGCCCGCGGTCTTTGTGGGGAGGATTTCCGTGTCGTCTTCGTCTTCTTCGTCTTCGTCGTTTTCTTCATCCTCCGTCGCCGTATTCTTCTCGTCGATGCTCTTGATGCCCGCGATCGGTCTGCACGCCGACTTGACGATGCGGAAATCGCTCACTCTGCAGTGAAGGACCTTGGCGGAATCATCGTTGGCCGTGCCGCTGATGAAGAGATGATCCGACGTTCGCGCGAACATCACCTGCTTCAATCTGTCGCCCTTTTCGAGCTTGATCACCATCTTACCCTTGTTCCCGAGCATGGACGCCGCGGAGGCGACGGATACTTTCCCTTGGTTGGTAAGCATGACGACGACTCGATCGTCCTCGACGCTGTCGAGCGTCAGGTCGGTGGCCAACACCGCCGACACGGTTTGGTTTCTCTTGGCAAACGTCGAGAGGACGCTCGTCACCGGAACGCCCACCGTGTTCGCCTCCGCCTGCGGGATAACTTTGGCGGGAATCTTTTGAAGACGACCTCGATCGGAAAAGAACAACAGACTGTCCGTGTCCATGCAGTGCATGGCGGTAGATAACTCGTCGTTGGCGCGCAATTTGCTCATGCGTTTGCCGCGCGTGCCCCTGCTTTGCGCGCCAAAAGTCTTCGGACAGATGCGTTTGACGTACCCGCGCTCGGACAACGTCAAGATGTTATCCTGAGGCGGGCCTTCATCGACGTCGATGTCGGCCGAGGACGATCCGAGGTTCTCCAGAGACGTGCGTCTCGGTCTCGCGAACGCCTCCTTGGCTTCTCGAGCCTCCTCCACCAAGACGTCGATCACCTTGGATTTATCGCTCAACAATCCTTGAAAGTACGCGATTCGCTCGTTCAGTTCGTTCAATTCGGCGTCCAACTTATCCGCCTCGAGACCGGTGAGACGACGAAGCGGCATACCGAGGATGGCGTCCGCCTGGACGTCGGACAAGCCGTGCGTCTCGCGCAATTTTTTCGCCGCCGTGGGACCATCCTTTGACTTGCGAATAATCTTCACCACGCCGTCCGCGTCCGCGAGCACGGCGACGAAACCTTCGACGAGATGCTTACGATCTTGTGCCTTGGACAGCGCGAATCGCGAGCGTCGCTCGATCGTCTCCACGCGAAACTTGATAAACTCTCTGAGCAAGTCGCGAAGCGACATCAACGTCGGTTTGTTCTCCAACAGCGCAACGTTGTTGACGAAATACTTGATCTCGAGTCTCGTCTTTTTGTACAACTCCATGAGCACCTTTTCCGGATCGTATCCACGCTTGAGTTCGATGACGACGCGCATGCCATCGCGATCGCTCTCGTCTCGAATGTCGCTGATGCCGTCGAGCGTTCGCCCGTTGACGTGTTCGGCGATTTGTTCCACCAGACGCGCCTTGTTCGTTTGGTACGGAATCTCGCTGATGACGATGGCGTCCTTGGCTGTGCCGTTGGCAGTCTTCACGCGCTCGACGTTCGCGCGTCCTCTCAGAGTGACAGCGCCCTTACCCGTTCTGTAAATGTCCTTCATCGCGCTCTGGTTGATGATGACGCCGCCGGTGGGAAAATCCGGCGACGGCATGAGCGCGATGAGCTCCTCGAGCGTACACTCGGGATTCTTCGCCAACGCACACATCGCGTCCACGGCTTCGCCGAGATTATGCGGCGCCATGTTTGTCGCCACCGCCACCGCGATCCCACTCGAACCGTTGACGAGTAAATTCGGCACGCGCGCCGGCAGCACCACCGGCTCCATCTGACTCCCGTCGAACGTCTCCGCGAAACTCACGCACTCGCTCCCGATATCCGCCAAGAGCGCCTTCTCCGCCAATTTATTCAATCGACACTCCGTGTATCGCATCGCCGCCGGCGGATCATCATCCAGAGACCCAAAATTTCCGTGTCCGTCCACCAACGTCGCGCTCATCGAAAAATCCTGCGCCAGTCGCACCAACGCCTCGTACACCGACCCGTCCCCGTGCGGGTGAAACTTCCCCAACACGTCCCCGACGACTCTCGCGCACTTTCGATGCGGTTTATCGCTTCGCAATCCCAACTCGTGCATCCCGTACAGGATCCTTCGATGCACGGGTTTTAAACCGTCGCGCGCGTCCGGCAGCGCGCGTCCCACGATCACCGACATGGCGTACGACAGGTACGACTCCTTCGCCTCGGTCGCGAGCTCCACGTCCACGATGCGCTCCTCCCCCATCGCTCCCGCGTCGCTCACCGCGCGCGGCGTCGTCGCGCGCACGTAGCGACGACTCGGCGCGCGCGCGCCCAAAACACGTTCAAACGCTCGCGGCACATTCACGGGCCCTCGACGCGGCGCGGAGACGCTTGCGGCGCGAGACGACATCGCGCGCGCGCCGTAGACGGTGCTCGTCGTCGTCATATCGGCGAAAACGCGCGCGGTGACGGTGCGGTGCGTCGCGAGCGCGCGGCGCATGCGCAGCGCCCAATGAGGGGACACGTCTCGGAATGGGCGTGCGCAGACGACGACGCGCGCGGGAGAGATGAGCGCGCGATTAGCGCCGTGGGCGTCCATCGCGGAGTGGCGCGCCGTGTGCGACGCGCTCGCGCCGTCGACGTCGACCTCGTCGGCGTCGCGCGACGACGACGAAGACTCCGAGGCGGCCGTGGCGCGCGCTTTATCATCCGTGCGCGCGTGGCGCGCGAGAGGACGCGCGCCGCTCGCCGTCGAGACGACGGCGGCGCTGTTGGAGACGATGTCTCGCGATCGAGACGCGCGGCGGGGCGCGCTCGAGTCGACGCGCGCGGCGTACGCGATGACGCTCACGAGGTTGGTGAACGGCGTCGTCGACCCGGCGCAAAAGGGACGGTACGCGGCGCCCGTCGCGACGCTCGCGGCCAAGGCTGGATTGCCGAGAGAGTTGGTGGACGTTCGACACGACGCGACGCACGACGCGATGCCGACGCTCGGGGCGCTGCGGAGAGGGGCGAGACGGGCGTTGGCGTGGTGTCGACGGTGGTACTGGGACGAACAGAGACGCGCGTTCGACGAGGCGAAGGCGCGCGTGCGCGCGGGTGCGCGAGAGTTGTGCGCGTGTGAGGCGGACGCGAGAGCGCTTCGCGAGCGCGAGGGCGCGGGGAGAGGCGTGGAGACGAGCGATGAGGAGAACGAGGCGGAGGATGAGGGCGTCGGCGGCGGCGCGAGTTTTAAGAGCGTTCGCGAACGACGCCGCGCGGCATTGGGGCGTCTGAGTAGCGCGTGTCCGAAGGGGGCGGCGCACTTCATGGCGGAGTGCTTGTTCGACGACGGCGACGGCGACGACGCGTGCTTGCGCGTGCGCGACGAGGAGGACGAGGATGATGACGACGACGATGCCAAGCGCGTCCCGGCGGAGGATTGGCGACCGACGTTGGCGAGACTGTGTCAAAAGTGGCCGCGTTTGTTCGAAACCTTGTTTCTGCGTCACGCGGAGCGCGCCAAGCCCGGTGACCGCGCCGGATTCAGGGTCATGCTCGACCTCGCGGCGAGCGGTGAACTCGCCGCGCAGGGGCGACAACCCAACGTCGAGCGCGCGTGTCGAGTAGCGCTCGAACGCGCGAGCGCGAGCGACGACGGCGACGTCGAGCGGTGGAGCGACGATCCGGCGCGCGCGAGACGGGTCGCGAAGGCGCTTCAAAAGATCGCCGGTCTCACGAAGGATGAGATCAAGACGTCCAATCGCGTCGAGCCGACGCGAACGCTCGACGCGCTCGCGAGCGCCAAGGCGGAGATGGAATCTCTTCGCGAAACCTTACAGAGCGGTCGCAAGCGCAAGCGCGAGTCACCGTGGGAACGCGCGAAAAATTGGTCGCCGACGCCCATCGGCGTCGTTCCCGGCGCGAGTTTAGAAAAATTAGTCCTCGGCGTGCCAACGATAGCGCGAGGCGTTCGCGTATCGTCGGGCGTCGTCGACGTCGACGCGCGCGCGTTCGATTCGACGCGCGTCGACGACTACCCGACGCGCGATGAGACGTCGTTCGAGGAGGAGGAGGAGGAGGAAGAGGAGGACGAGGAGGATGCAGACCAAGCGCGCGTGGACGACGACGACGAGGAAGAGGACGACAGGGACGTCTCTGCCACGATAAACGTCGCCGGCGCGCGAGTCGAACTCTCCAAATCCCAACGCGCCTCCGTCGCCGCCTCCGTGGCGTGTCTGTTGTAATAATCAACCGCACTGTATTTTACGTTCATTTAATCACACTTTACGATAGACGAGCGCTAAATTATTCGCCGGCAACTCCACCGGCGACCGCGCGTCCGCCGTCAATCCCACCCGCGCCGCCTCCGCGTCCATGCGCTCGACGTCCACCAACCCGAAATTCACCGGATCCTTCTCCCGCAACTCTCTATCGAACCGCTCGTCCCCTTCGCTCGCGTATTTCCCGGCTCGCGTGAACGGACCGTACACGAAGAAAAATCCGTCGCTTCGCAACGCTTTTCGCGCGCCGTCAAACATGCCCACCATGGCGCGCTCAGAGCTGATGTGCACGACGTTCACCGCCAGCACGGCGTCGACTGATTCATCGTCCACCGCATCCACCATCGTCACCGCGTCTAACACGACGGGATCCCGGACCGCGCCCGCGTCCCGACAATTGTCCCGCACGGCGTCGAAACACCCGTCAAAGACATCCGTCGGCGCGTACGACGCCAACGACTCCTCGCACGCGCGCGCGATGGTGGCCGCGTGCACGCCCGTCCCACACGCGAGTTCGAGCACGTCGAGCGCGCGACGGCGCGCGCGCGGGTGCGCGTCGACGTACGATGCGAACGCACGGGCGATCGGTTCTCGATTTCGCATCGCCGCCGTCGACGCGCGCTGCACGTTGAATCGAACCTCGGCGTCCGTCATGACGCGTCAAGTCGCGTCTGTGTGACGTCTCGCGCGCGTCGGCGGCGTCGCTCGCGGCGCTCGGGAGCCTCGACGTCGCGCGCCGCCGGAACCACCGCAAAGTGGCGCGCACCAATCATGCGAAACCTACGCGTCGAGCGTCGACGCGCGACGCTTGAGCGACGCGACGACGGCGATGATGCATCGTTTCGCGTCCTCGGCGGCGCGTTCGACGGCGAACGCGACGCGTTTCACGCGCTGACGGCGACGACATCGCGCGCCGACGGTGTCGAGGAAATCTTCGTGACGACGCACGACGTCGCGACGGGCGCCGTGCGCGTCGACCGCGGACGCGCGCCGGTGTGCGAGACGCGCGAGAAGAGCGTCTGCGTCGGCGCGGCGTGTTGTTACGAGCCCGCGCAGTTTGCGACGGCGTTGGCGTCGGGTGAATTCATCGCCGCGGAGACGGGACGAGACGGCGGCGGCGACGCGCGCGACGAAGACGACGCGTGCGACGTCGTGGGTGAGATTCCACAGGGTGTCGTCGCGTTTGCGTGGTGTCCAGACGGTGAGGTGTGCGCGGCGTTGACTCGTGACGCGCGTGTGGTGGTGATGACGAAGGATTTTTATCCGCTCTCCGAGTCGCGAGACGACGGCGACGGCGACGGCGACGAGACGTCGACGCCGACGTTGACGAATGGAACCATTTCTTGGCGCGGCGACGGACGGTATTTCGCGTGCAGCTCGACGAACGCGCGCACGGGTGAGACGACGATCAAGGTGTGGTCGCGAGAGGGCGTCACCGTCGAGAGCGCGTGCGAGACGCGAACGGCGACGAGCGGGACGCCGGCGACGCTCGCGAGTCGTGGACGCGCGCCGCCTCCGCTCGCGTGGCAACCGCGCGGCGCGCTCATCGCGGCGGCGGGACGACTCGATGGCGATGAGAACGACTGCGTGGTGTTTTACGAGCGCAACGGATTGCGACGAGGCGAGTTTCGTCTGCCCCGAACGGGCGGCGGCGGCGGCGTTGAGATTACGAGTTTGGCGTGGAGCGCGGATTCCGCCGCGCTCTCCGTCGCCGTGCGGTACGGCGGCGAGAACGGCGACGCCGCGGTGCAGATTTGGACGCGTTCGAACATGCACTGGTACATGAAACACGAGACCAGGTACGACGCGAGCGAGGGGGACGCGCGCGCCGAGTGGGACGCCGAACGCGGCGACGTCTTGCGCGCGTACACGGAAAAGGGCACGATCGAACGATTCGATTTATATTGGGAGACGACGACGAGCGATCGAGGGACGTGCGCGGTGATCGACGGCGACGTCGTCATGCTCACGCCCATGCGTCGAACGCCCGTACCGCCGCCGATGTGCGCCGCCAAGGCGGTGTTCAGCGCGCCCGTCGTCGCGGTGGCGTTTCAACCGTCGTACGCGGCGAATCGCGGCGAACGCGTCGTCGCGCTGTGTTCAAACGGCGCGATCGAAAGCGTCGAGTGCCCGCACGGCGCGGATTGGGAGCGCGCGGCGGATGAGTTCGCAGACAGCGAACGCGCGGCGACGTGGTGGCGGTGGACGGAGAACGAAATTCCGTCAACGCCGAAATTTTGCGTCGGGGGCGATCGCGGGACGACGACGACGGTGGAGTTTCTCGCATGGATACGAGACACGCACGTGGTGTACGCCTCTCGTCGCGCCGACGACGCCGACGCGTGCGAGCTGACCATCGCGCCATTCGACGCCGCCGACGAAAAGTCGGGGACGACGATTCGCGTCGCGCCCGCCGTCGGCGCGTTGACGAGCGCAAACGGCGCCGTGTTCGCCGTCACGCGCCGCGCGCCGTCGGAGACGTACGTCGTCGACGTCTCCGACACGGCGAGCGGCGGCGGCGAACCATTCGCCGAGGCTCGTCTCGCCGAGTCCGGCGTCCCGACCGCTGACGCCGGCGACGAGTTGTTTAAAATCGTCGATGCGAAAGGTTTAGACGTCGGTGAACGGTACGTCGACGCGTTCGGTGGCGCTCCAGGCTCGGGTGCGCTCGTGACGCTGGACGCGCGAGGAATGCTCAGAATCGGCGCCTTCGTCGTCGCGTCCGGGGTGACGTCGTTCGCGACGCACGTCTCGAGCGCCGACGGGTGCGCGGTGACGAGCGCGGACGAGAGCGAAGCCGTCGCCGTTTCGGCGCGCAATCCCTTGTCGTGGACGCCCGACGCGACGCCGTCAACGCGCGTGGCGTATGTCACAAAGGATCATCGGCTTTTTGTCGCCGAGGTGGACGACGCGCTCGCCGACACGCATCGACGAGGACGAGACGACGGCGGCGCGCGAACCGGCGGGACGGCGGACGACGCGCACATAGGCAATTGGCTCATCGAACGCTCCGCCGCGGACGGCGCGCGCATGGGCGAGCTCGCGTTTAGCGATTTACACACGCGCATGCGTCGCGCCATGCGTCCCGAGGCGGCGAAATTCGCGGCGGACGCGGGGACGCGACAAGTCGAAGACGGCGCGCGCGTTGTCGCGTGCGTCCCGGGTTCGACGAATGTGGTGTTACAGATGCCGAGAGGAAATCTGGAGATCGTCTCGCCCAAGGCGTTGGTGTTGCCTGCCGTCGCGTGTGCGCTTCGAGCGAAACGTTACGCCGACGCGTACACGCTTGCGTCGAAACAGCGCGTCGACTTGAATCTCATCGTGGATTACGGGTGGCCAAACTTTTTGAGCGACGCCGACGCATTCGTCGCGGACGTTCGATCCGCGGACGCCGTCATGGAGCTCTTGGAGGCGCTGGACGACGGCGACGTCACCGCGCCGGGCGCCGCGTACGCCGAACTCGCGCGACTCTACCCGCCGCCGCCGCGGGACGCGAAAGAAGAGGGCAAAGACGACGACGACGGATCGAACGCGACGACCAAAATGGATCGAAAAGACAAGGTACAGACGGTGTGCGCCGCCGTTCGACGCGCCATCGAAAAGATCGGCGCGTCCGGCGATCGATGGGAGTTGGCGGCGCTCACGTCGTACGCGTCCGGCGAAAACCCAGATCTCGGATCCGCGCTTCGTCGCGTCGCCGCCGCGCGTGAAAAAGAGCTCGATGTCGCGTCTTCGGACGACATCGCGGCGTCGGGGACGTGCGGCGGCGGCGTCGACGCGGCGGCGGCGTTGAAGCACTTGTTATTCTTGGTCGGCGGGAAGACGCTCTACTCGGCGGCGCTCGGGACGTACGACTTATCCCTCGCCTATCTCGTCGCGCAACACGCGCAGATGGATCCGGGCGAGTACGTCGCCGAGCTCCAAAACCTTCAAAACATGCGTGAACACGAGCGTCGCGCCGAAATCGCGCGCCGACTCGGGAAATACGAGGACGCCATCGTCGAGTACATGTTGGACGCCGATGTCGACCGCGCCGCCGCCGTCGCCGCCGAGCGTAAACTCTTCCCGCACGCGCTCGCCGAGGCGGCGCGATTACGTCTTCCGGACGTTCGTCGCGCGCTTCTCATCAAGCACGCCGAAAACTTATCAGAGAGCATGCGCGCGGAGGACGCCGCCGTGGCCAGACTCGCCGCGGGCGACGTCGCGGGCGCTCTGGATGAATATCGCGCCGGTACGTCGTGGCAACAGGCGCTCGCGCTCGCGGGACGATTGGGCCTGTCGTCGAACGAGCGCCGCGCCATCGCGGAGGAACTGTGCGAATCAATCTCCCTGAGCGATCCTCTCGCCGCCGGACGCGTCGCGGCGAGACATTTACGCGACATCGACCGCGCGGTGGACTTTTTCGCCGCCGCGCGCGCGTGGCGCGAGGCGAGCGAAACCGCGTACTCACACGACCGCGGCGACTTGATGGAGACGACGATCGCCCCCGCGTGCGCCGGCGCCGCGGAGGAATACTTTGAATCGTTCAAGGAGAGCAAGGCGAGAGCGGAAAAATACGCGGCGCGTTTGCGAGAGCTTCGCGCGCATCGAGCGCGCATCGCCGCGGCGACGAGTCTCGGCGGTGCGGATTGGTCAGAGCTCGGCGGGCGTCCGCGAGCCGGTTTCGGCGCGCCCGTCGGCGACGAAGACGCGATGAGCGAAGCGCCGAGCTTGGCGAGCGATATGAGCGCGTACACGGATCGAACGAGCGCGACGACGACGGCGAGCGCGACGTCCGCCGCGTCCACGGTGGGAGGCCGCAAGGCGAAAAAGCGCAAGGACAAGAAGAAGAATAACAAACGAAGCGGTCTTCGCGCGGGTTCGCCCACCGAGGAACGCGATTTGGCGTTACACGTCGCCGGTCTCGAACCTTCGCGAAGGACGCTCGAAGAAATCGGCGAACTGTTGGAATTGATGACCCTCTTGGGACACGAGGACGACGCGCGGTCATTACAACGCGTCGTCGGCGAATCCGTCGACGCGCACGCGCTCGCGAAGACGGACGCGGAGACGACGCTGAAAGAACTCGTTCGACGCGCCGAGGCGAATGGCGAACCGACGGCGGAGTTTGAACTCTCGCGACCCGCCGCGCCCGAGTGGAAATGGTCCCTCCTGCGCGCCCCGTGAGACGACCGTCGCGTCGCGTCGCGTCGCGTCGTATCGTGTCATCAGAAGACGCGCGTCGCGCACGAAACGCGCGTTGTAGTAAAAGACTTAGTAATTTTGATGATATTTCAAACGTGTGTGCGTCGAGTAAAAATCTGCGTCGTTCGTTCCTCGCGCCGTTCCGTTCCGTTCGGGATCAATCTCGGCGAAGAATGATGATGAGCGCGCGCGCGCGTTCGCACACCACATCGCTTATCGCACGGCATCGACCACGAGCTTACGCGACTTCAAGTGACTCCACGCCCATCGCTTATAGTACACCGCCTGCACCGCCACCAAGCTGAGCGCAAAGATCCACTTCGCCCCCATCAATTTGCGATCATCCATCTCCGGTTCCGCCGCCCACGCGAGAAACGTCGTGACATCCTTCGCCATCTGCGTCTCCGTCGCCGGCGTCCCATCATCGTACTCCACGCCCCCATCGACGAGCATCTTCGGCATGGCGATGAACCCGCCCGGAAAGTACGGGTTGTAATACATGCCCCCCGGCACCTCCACCCCCGCCGGCGGTTCACGGTACCCGAGCAACAACGCGAACACGTAATTGATCCCATCGTGTCTCGCCTTGGTGATCAGACTCAAATCCGGCGGATACGCCCCATTATTCGCGAATCTCGCCGCCTCTTCGTTGGCGTACGGCCCCGGAATGCCGTCGCTCAGTTTCCCCGGACGTTCAAACATCTCCCCCGTATCGTCCGGTCCGTCCATCACCTCCACCTCCTCGGCCAATTCCTTCGCCTCGGCCTCCGTGTACGCCGTACCGACCAAGTTCCGGTAGCAAATCTGATTCAACGAGTGACACGCCGCGCACACCTGCGCGTACACTTGATGCCCTCGGCGCACGCTCGCGTGATCGTACGCGCTAAACGCGCCGTCGTGCGGCCACGCGTACTGGGGCAACGCCAATCCGTGCTCCGCCTCATCGGCGACCGCGACGGAGGCCGCCGCGATTCCAACACCGACACCGACGAGCGCTTTCCCACGACTCGACGATCGAGACGCACTTCTCGCGAGATCGCGCAGGGCTCGTCGAGCGGCGTCACGAATCATCGATGTCTGTCTATCGGTCGACGCGCGATGCGATTCGGTGACTCACGAGACGACCCGACGACGCGATCGACGGCGTCCAGTCCTCACTCGTATCGACGAACGACGACGACGGCGATTCACCGCGCGCGTCGAGGCGTGCGGACGACGAGGACGATCGATCGATCGAAGGGCGCGCGCGGGGGTGGAGGTCATGGACGGACTCTTTGACGAGTCGTGATCGGTCAAAATGATATCATATCATCCCTGATAGAGGGCGAACGCACCCCTCGTCGCGTTGGTCGGGGAACGGGATGAGTCGGGACCCCCCGTGGAGTCCCTCGGTACGGGTTTATAGGGTACACGTGTATAGAGTATAGTACCGAGTGTCCGATGTTTGGTTTCGGGTATAAGTCTTAAGTCTCATTTCCCACACGCGCGCCCGAGGTCGAGACGCGACGACGATTTCGCGCGACTTCGCGCGACGACTCGCGGCGACCGCGATGACGGCGCCCACGCCTTCGTCGACGACCGGGGCGCAACCCGTCATCGTGGGCACGATCGCGTATTATCTCGGGAAAAAAGCGGACGAGTACCACTCCCATCGGTGGACGGTGTACGTGCGAGGATTAGACGGTGAAGATCTCACGCACTGCGTGCGCGCGGTGGAGTTCACCTTACACCCGTCGTTCGAGGAGGCGACGCGCAGACTCACCGAGCCCCCGTTCGAGGTGACGGAGACGGGATGGGGTGAATTCGATATCGGGGTGAAGATTGAATTCGTCGACGAGGGCGAGGTGTCGACGACGACGCCGTTGAAATTGTTCCCGACGCAAGAGGAAATCTCAAAGTACGGACCGCAGACGACGAAGAAGCCGTTGATCAAGGAGAGGTACGAAGAAATCGTGTTTCACGAGTGCGATGGGGGGTTTGTGAGGCGAGTGAAGGCGCAGGGGGGGAAACGGGCGCCGAAGAGCGAACACGACGACGCGTGGTCGACGTTTAAGGATCGACACGAGTTGGTGTCCATTTACGCGGCGAGGGAGGTGACCGCGGAGAGGATCAAGGTTTTGGAACAACAATTGGAGGTATTGGAGTCGATCGACGCCAACGCGTGAGGTGGGCGACGACGCGTCGAGTCGAGTCTGCCGTTCGATGGATCGTTCGTTTCGTCGTCCTCCGACGAATCGAAACGTACGTCGAAACCATCCCACTTTCGGGCGTTCGCCGAGACGACGGCACTAGTGTATCAAATAAAACATGAAAAATCTGTAGCCCACTCCACCGACTCGACGTTTCGCGAAAGCGCGCGCGCTTCACACGATTCCGACGCGCGTACGACGCGAAACGCTCGCCGACGTCGATGAATGTTCACGACTTCACGACGCCACTCTCTCGCGCGCCGTCGCGCGAACACCACCACCACCGCGCGACACACCACACCGAAACCATGCGCGCGCGCGACGACTACCTCACCGGCGTCCTCGACGCCCTCGCGCGCAACGCATCGACGATTCAACCACACCTCGATCGAGCGTTTTTCAATCGAAAACGCCCCATCGACATCTTCGCCATCTCTGACGTCCACGTCGACGTACCCGAGAACGCGCGGTGCGTGCGCGAGCGCGTGGACGACATCCTTCGTCGTCGTCGTCTCGATGCCGACGACGGGCGGTTCCGCGTCGTCGTCGTCGCGGGAGACGCGGGGACGTCGGAACGGAGCGTCGAGACGTGCGTCGGAGAATTTTCGCGCGCGTTCGATTGCGTGTGTTATCTTCCGGCTGGGAATCACGAGTTGTGGTGCGCGGGACGCGGTGACGAGGAGGAAGATGAGAAAGATGATGCGTCGACGTCGTACCCGAGAGATTCGCTCGGGAAGATGTGGCGATTGATTGATTTGTGTACGGAACTGGGCGCGGCGTGCGCGCCGATTCGAATCGGCGGCGCGCGCGTCGTGCCGACGTATGGATGGTACGACGACGCGTTCGCGGCGGATCCGGCGCGACGAGGCGTGTATTCACCGCTCGAGGCGCGATTTGATATGGCGTGTCGTTGGCCGACGTTTATCAATCCGCCAGAGGACGCGCGGAATTCGCGGTCGCCGCTCATCGGCGATTTCATGCGAGACGTCAACGACGGACTCTTCGAGCGGTTTCAACACACGCGCGACGGTGCGTCCACGAACGACGACGACGTCGTCGTCGTCACGTATTCGCACTTCGTGCCCAGACCCGAACTGTACCGCGGGTATTCGAATTTAATCAACGTCATGGGCTCGACGCGCGTCGACGTCGCCGCCAGGCGATGGCGCGCGTCGACGCACGTCTTCGGACACAGTCATCTCAACGTCGATCGCGTCGTCGACGGCGTTCGGTACGTGCAACACGCGTTGGGGTATCCGCACGAGCGATGGACGTCGTCCGGTGCGTCGCTCGAGCCTAAGAAGATAGTTTCCGTGTCGTCGTGACGTCCCGTCGACGTACGTCCCGCGCGCGTCGCGTCGTTTCCCCTCGACGCGCGCCGTCCATCGTCTGAAGCGTCACTCGGTCGCGCGAGACGCGTCGTCGCGCGAGACGTGCGCGATGAAGGTCTCGCGCGATGGTTCGCGTCGATACCGCGCGCGCGTCTCTCGCGATGCGCGCTCCCGGTCGCGCGTCGTCGGATTATTCGTGACGATGACGATGTGTTTCATCGGCGTCGGCATCGTTCCCGTCTCGGCGACGCTCACGCGAGGCACGGTGACGCTCGACAGCGAGACGACGGAATCCGTGCTCGGAAAGTTTAGCGTGTCCAAGTCCGGGGGATCGCTGGATCTGAAACTGAGCACGGCGAAGAGCGGATGGGAACGCGGGTCGCATTCGTTGGAGCTCTTGGTCATGACGGACGGCGAATACTTTAAGTGGCGAGACATGAAGAAGAAGGGATCGCTGTGTCGCGATCGAAACGCGGTGTGCTCGACGAGGCGTGCGGTGGCGCTGCCGCATCCGAGTGCGACGCACAAGGCGCCCGGGTATGAGTTTTTTATCGACCCGGAGAGCGGAGATAGTTATCGGTTGGATTTGGTGAGCGGGAACACGACGTGGATGCATCCGCACCAACATCACGGACAGACGGAGGTGATCACGCACAGGGAGACGACGTTTTCGATGGAGTTGAAGGAGACGAAGAAGACGCAGACGAGGACCAAGGTGTACGAGCGAGAGGTGACGAGTAGTTGGTTTTTCGTGTTGAGCGATTGCGCGTTGGAGTTTTATCCGGCGAAACCGCCGGCGTTACACTTTGATTTGGATCTGCGAAGCGATAGTAAACACTTGCCGGAAGAGTTGAGAGGACTCGGGGTCATCTACGGCGTCGCGTGGGTGGGCATGGCGGGGACGTTCGCGGCTTTCGTCGTCGAAGGGTACAGACGATACCAAACGTCGAAGAGCGTGCACGCGCTCGTGCTCATCGTCATCTTCGCGCACGCGTGTCAGTTGGGGTCGCTCGTGCTCGAGTACATGCACATCACGGTACTTTCGATGAATGGTAAGGGTTTACGATGGAGATACACGTGGTTCGCCGCGGATTTCGCGTCGGACATGTTGCAAGGCGTGAGCGAATTCGTCGTCGAATTCGTCCTCTTGTTTCTCGTGTGCGGATGGACCACGCTCTCGATGACGTTGGGCGGTTTGGGTGAAAGTATATTTTCGTCGTTGGAGTCCGGCGGTGGCGGCGCCGCGGCGGCGGCGCGCCCACCGATGGGATCGTTGAACGCCGACGGGAGACAGTCCACGGCGGCGCTCGTCGCGAGCGTGTTGAAATCCTTCTTCAAAATCAACGCAGACGACCCGACGGTGAAATACAGAGTGAGTCTCATCGCCAGCGCGCTGCGATCGCCCGTGAACATGCTCAAGAGAGGAACGGAGACGACGATCGGCGTCGTCATCTTGGTGTTCTTTAGTTTGGTGCACTTGACGCTCGAGTTGGCGTCTCGCAAGTACAACGAAGATTTCGAAGCGTTTCACGATCACGACCACTGGCCGGGATACGCTCTCGTCTTCATGCGAATCGCGTTCGCGATGCTGTTCATCGTCGCCGGTGGTTCGACGTACGCGACGGCGAAGAGCCAAGACGTCGGTTTGGCTTCGTTTATTAGAAATTTACTCGTCGTCGGCGCGGCGTGGTTGTTGGCGTTCCCGTTCGTCATTTTCACCGCACAGAGCGTGCCTTTGATTTGGAAGGAGCGCTACGTCGCGGCGAGCTGCGCCTTTTTACAGTGCACCGCGCTCACCGCGCTGGGCACGCTGGTCGTCGTGGACGACTCGTTCAAAAAACTCAGTTCAGTCGGCGGCGGTTTAGGCGCGGATCCCGTGCGTTTAGGTAGACACGGTTTCCGAGCCAAAGTCGCGATCGATTAGCGCGCGCGTTCAGACATTACTAATAATTAATGCCTCACTCAGACGATGATTGATTAAAACTGTTTATTTTTGCGCGCGATCTAACCGGTACGAGTCGTCGTTCGCCCAACGCGCGTAATCCTGAGCCAGCCCGCCGATGAACACGCTCTGAAGCACGCGAAGCGTCGTGCCCAACACCGCGTCGCCCACGCGCTGCGTCAACCCCTTCGGCAACTTTGCGAAAGCACCCGGTGGATCGACGCCGACCCCTATGTCCGTCCATCCCATGATGCACGCGCCCTCGCTCTCCTTGTCCGTCGCCGCGTCCTCATCATCCTCGAACCCGGTGCGCGTCAACGGCGGTCCGTCCACGCTTCCGTCACCTCGCGACCGCCATCTGAACGCCGTCGTCCCTCGATTGACAAACATTTCGTTCAATCCCAAACTCTCCACGAGCTTCCCCTCCACTCTGGCGCTCACGATTTCAATCAACACGCACGGTCCGCGCATCTCCGCCTCTCGCGTCTCCGGTCTCGCGCCCGGAGCGCTCGGATCCTGCGTCGCCCCCCACTGTCGCCCGTGCCACGTCAACACACGCTCATCGTCATCTAAGCATCGCACGCGCACGTTGATCACCGGTTGCACCTCCAACGAGAAGAATTTCAATCCTGGAATGGTGAGCGTAAACTCTTCGTCGCGCGTCTCGTCCCCTGTGCACGACCCCACCTTGGCCATCGTCGCCCCCATCGGCAGCGGCACGTCCACGTACTGCGACACGGGCAACCGCATGTACGCCGAGAGGGATAAATCGTCGTTCGCGTGTTCGTCGACGGCGGCTCGAACCTTTGTGTGCGCGCGAAGGTTGACCTCATACGACGAGCACAGCGCGCCCACCTCGCACGCGGGTCTCGTCGCGAGCGCGAGCGCGGACGTGGACGGCGCGTCCGAGGACGCCGACGCGGACGCGCGCGCGTCGTCGGCGCCCGCGCGCGCCTCCACCCAGGACGCGCGCGCGCGAAGTTTGGACGCGGGACGTCCCAGATAAGGCGTCGGCGCGTCGGGACGTCGCGCGGAGGCGACGCGCGAGCGCGAGCGCGAGCGCGAGGCGCGGTGACGCGGGACGCGCGCGTCGACGGCAACGTTGGCGCGCATCGCGACGATGGCGTCGTCGGTGGAGGCGCGCGCGTCGGTGACTGCGGACCGTGGGCGGGACGGCGCTGGCGTCGAAAACTACGGGTAAAACACTACAACACGATGGACGCTAGATGATGGCTAGAGCACGCTGTGACGATGTCTTTTCTTCCGAGGCGTCGAGCGAACGACGACGTCACGCGGCGTCCGAAGACGCGGGCGCGAAATCGGATTCGACGGGGACAACGACTTGTCGCGCGTTGGCTAATTTGTCCCCGCCGCTCGTCACCTTGGCCGACGTGATCACGGCGTCGGTGCCGATGGAACCTAAATATTCCTCCCCCTTGGTGACGTATCCGAAGACGGAGAATTCGCCCTCCTCGAAGGAGAGCCCACCAAGACCGGCGCTTCGTTTATCGAATAAATAGACGAAGAATTGTTCCTTGTCGCTCTGGCCATCGGTCGATTTCGCCATGGCGACCGATCCGTTGATGCTCAGAGGAATGGTGGGAATGGCCTCACCGCTCTGCACGTCCAACGGCGCGCGGTACAACGGATCGAACGCGTCGCTGGCTTTGATTTCCAACGGAATGCTCTCCGCCGACGTGTCGCTCGAGCCTCCCAAAATCGCCGTCTCGCTTCGTCGCATCGGAGAATTGTTATACACGCCGCGCTTGACGTTATCCACAAAGTTACCGCCCGTGATCGGCGCGTTGTACCCATCCACGGTGATCTCTAACGTCACCTCGTCCAACTTTTCTCCGTTGAGCAAACCGAATCCTCCGCCGTCGCGGTTTCTCACCGTCACCTCCACCGTCGCCCGTCCCACCAATTTCGGTAAATCCATGTATTTCGCCGGAATCTGAAACGGCAGCCCGGGCGCCTGCGTGATTTGCAACGCGCTGAGCTCGTCCAACGCGCGCGCGATCTGCACGTCGAACGTGTCGAAATCCTGCGTCGCCGCCGCTCTCGACAGTCGCTCCAACGCGTCGTTCAGCCCCTCGTACGCCTCCTCAGCTCGCGCTCGATCCTTCCCTCGAACCGGCGCAAAGACGTCCGCGCGCTTGTCCTTCAAAATAGCTCGAGATTCCTCCACGTCCTTGCTCATCGAGCTCCAGGGCTTGCGCTGAGGGATGCGCAAGAGGTACGCCGCCTCCTCGAGACGCGTCTGGACAAATTTCGTCTCCTCGTTCACTGCCGGCACCGCGCGCCTGAGCGCCGCCGCGGCCGAGCGCGGAAGGCGCGTGTTGGGATTATTGAGCGCGGCGTCCGCGTCGAGCGGCGCGAAGGGGGCGGTGGCGACGCAGGCGGCGGCGAGAAGCGCGGTGAGCGATCGCTGGACGCTGGGACGACGGTCGACGTCGACGTTGTCATCGCGAGGCGACGCGGACGCGCGCGCGGTGACGCGACGACGCGGTGCGAAACGCGCGTCGCGGTCGACGCGACGGGAGGGCACCGGCGCGGGTGCGCGAAGCGCGGCGACGGGCACCATGACGAACGGCGCGCGGATAACTGTGAGGCGCGACGACGACGAGACGCGCGAGGGTCGATTCGATGGCGCGGTTCGGGACATTCTACGGTACATTCACACGCGTACGGGGTCGTCGGTACATTGAGATGCGTGTACCGTCGCGTTCGCGCGTCAAGCGCGCGAGGTCATGACAAGTACTTGTGAACCATGGCGCGCGCTTTGGCGTAATCGACGACGCCAAAATTTTTCTTGCGTCTCTCCTCGGGCGACGCGCGCGCGTCGTCGTCCTCGGCGTCGTCGTCCGGAGATTTGGGCATGAGGACATCGAGCGTCGCGCGCCATCCGGGTTCGGTCGGACGGTGATCGATCTCGCGACAGATCCAGGGACAGTAGGGCATGTGTTCGTCGACGCAATCAAAGAGAACGGCGTGCGCGGGGGTGGGAAGCCTGGCGTTGTCGTCGACGGTGACGCGTTTGCGTTTCTTGGAGGACGCCGCGGCGAGACTTTTCGTCGCCGCGGCGACGACGACGGCCGCGAACGTCGATCCGGGGCTGTCGTGCGCGCCGGCGTCGTCGTCGGTCGCCGTCACCGGTCGCGGGCTTCCGAATAACGGCGTCGACGCCGACGTCGCCCCGAACGGCGTCGAGTTCTTCTCCGTCTCCGTCGCGCCGCCGCCGGCGATGCTCATCGTGAGTTTCGATAACACGCTCGCCCCCGCGACGGCGGCGACCCATCGCGCGCTCGCGCGCTCGTGAGCGGCTTTGTGCGCGTCGTCTCGCCGCGTCGGCGCAAACGGCACGGACGAGACGCCGCCCAAGCCGTACGAGCCCCCCAACGCGCCTCGAAGCGCCGCACCGCCGGTTTTCGCTTTTTTCGAAGCCCTCTGCGCCGACGACGAGACGTGTTGTTTTCTCGCCGCGAGCACCGACGTAAACGTCCACTCGGGCGCCCGTGCGCCGCACAACGCGCACCCGTACGCCCTCTTGTCGCTCTCCACGCCCTCGACCAAGGGAACGGGAGACCATCCGAACAAGGCCATCTCGGTCGCAAAATCCACCACGCTTCGACGCTCGAGCGGGGTCAAATCATCCTCTCGCTCGCCGAGACTCGTCTCCGCCTCCTCGGCGTGCGTCCTCGCGTCGCTCACCAACCTCGCCACCCGTTCGCGCTCACTCGTCTCCATCCCACACTTTCGTCTCGCGCGCGCGCCGTTCTCTTCGCACCACGTCATCGCGCACATCGGCACCTTCCCACCGCCGCGCGCGATGGCGTCGACGCGCGCCGCGAAATCCGTCCTCGTCGTCGCCGGCGCGTTCGCCGGAAACGTCCTCGCGCTCGTCGAACACGCCGTCTCTCGCCAAGCGCACCCGCGCTCGTGCGTCGTCGCCAGCGCGTCAATCATCTCTCTCGCCACGCTCTCAATCGCCTCGACGTCGTCTTGAACGTTCTCACACGACGGATACGCCAACAACGCCTCGCACGTCTCGCACCGCAATAAATCCTTCGCCTCCAAGATCCACCCCCTCGCCGCGCACGCCGGCGCGCTCGCGCCCGCGGGTTTCCCGAACCATCGAGACGCGTCTCGAAACGTCCGCAGACGGTGAAAGTAATCCTCTCGACTGAGCGGACGCGCGGTCCTCGCACCGGTGACGTCGAACGCGCCCACGCGCGCACACGAATGGGCGCGCGCGGTGTCGTCGCGCTCGCCGGGCGCGCGCGTCTCGTGCGGGGCGACGATGGCGTCGGTGAGTCTCTTGAAGCGTTCGGGCGTCGCCGACGCCATGAAGGCGCGTCGACGTGTGTGGGACCGCGCGGTGGGTGTGTTCGGCGTCGACTGGCTCTATTACAACGTCGTCGGCGTTTTCTCTTCGTCTGTGTTTTCGTCGTCTTCACGCGCGCGTCATCGTCCAGCCTCCGCCTTGCGCGCGGCGATCCACGCGTGAATCTTCTCTCGCAACGCATCGTCTGGCACGAGCTGATCGACGGTGAGCGGTTGACGACTGAACGGATCCGTCTCGTCGCTGAGCAAGTGTCGGGTAATCGTGCTCCTGTCGCACGAGTGCCCGCTCGGGAGTTTCACGGGATCGCGCATGAGCGTGCTCAGGATGGGATCGGTGAATTCGTCGGGGATATCACCGAGATCGGCCTCCTCGGCCTCGTCCTCGGACGCGCGCGCGCGAACGTCCGCGGTGAGGGCTTCGAAGACGGCGACGTCGCGCTCGGATCGAAGGCCGAGACTGCGCACGACGTTGGCGGCTTCCATCATCACGGCGTCGCGGTACGAGCGACCGTCGGCGGCGATGGCGGCGATGAACGCTTTGTTTTCGTCGGCGGCGTAAATTTGCACGTAGACGTCGGTGATCATGCCGAGTAATTCTTTTGGATCCCATCCGTACTTTTCCGGGTTTTTAATCTTCAACTGTCGCCGCTCGGGACCGGCGAGGAAGAGTAAAAAGTAATTCAACATGGCCGCCACGCGCTCCACCATCTCCGGACGAAGAAAGGGGTGCGCGATCTCTTTCGACGTGTATCCCATCATGCGCACGTGCACCATGGCGAGGGTGAGATTCGATCGAAGGTGTCGTCTCGTCTGTCGAAACGCCGCCTCGCGCTCTCGTCGTTCTTGCGGCGGTCTCGCCGCCCACGCCGCGTCGTCTTGCATGTCCGTCTCCGTCTGCCGAACCTCGGGCAGTTTCTTCATCGCCTCGTCGAGCAAATAGATGGCGTCGTTGATGAGCATGTTGAGAAATCGGGTGTAAAATTCTGGATCGTCGCGCGCGAGTTTGATCCACGCGCGACGGTGCGCGCCCACCGACCACAAGTACTCGCAGAGCTCGCCGATTTGGTAACGCACGTTGAACTTTTCGTAAAACTGATTCGCCCCGCCCGTGAATTCGATGTCGACGTAGAGGTAGAGGAGACTCGGGATCAGGTGTTTCAGGCTCACCGGATGAACCTCGAAGAGCGTCGCGAGCTTTGGCGATTGGTAGCCGTCTTCAAACGGAATCCAGTGTCGCAAGACTTCGACGAATTTACACCGCAGGTATGGATTCTTCACGAAGGACGTGTTCCCCATGAAGGCGATGAAGAAATTCATGATTTCGTCCAGAGGTTCGTGGTCGAGCGCGTCTGGGGCGTATCGAGAGACGTAGAGGATGAACTCGACGAGATCCTCGACGACGTACTCGGGAAGACATCCAAACGCCGGCGGACACGTCTCGGGAAACTGATCCATGGCGATCTGTGAAAATGCGAATCCGTCCCCCTTTTCGTACGCACCGTTCGTGGCGACGACGCGCATGAGCCACACCGCGACGAGGCGGTAGTATTGCATCGCCTCGCTGATGAGACGAGGATCGCGAAGCGCGCAGTCGAATTGTAAATTCTTGGTGTGCGCGGCGTCGACCTCCTCCGTCATCTCTTCCAATCGTTGTTCGTATCGAGCCTGTTCGGGAGACCCCATGAATCGATTGCGCATGGATTCAAAGTCTCGCAGGGCGTCTTGCATGTCTTGAATCTCTCGTCCCGATCCCGCGAGCTCTTGAATACACTTGACGTATCCCAAATGTAACGCGCGACCGGTGATGTAAAAGCACTCGCACACGAAGCCCCAATCCTCTTTATCCTGATCTGGGTCTAATTTCGCCGCCGCCGCCTCGTCCGCCGTGCACGCGATGCGCGTTTCGTCCGCCAAACTAAGTCTACACGCGCGACTGCGCACGTACGACGGACTAATTTTGTCGTACTTGCCAGTCTGCGGATTGCAAAACGGCAGCGCCAATCGCAACGCCACGGCGCTGAGATTACACGCGCCTCCGTGCGAGGCGACCACCTGCGGGTGAATGCGCATCTTTCCTCTGCCATCGTTGACGCGCAAAAAGGCGTCCAAGAACGCGATGACGCCCTGACGCACCTCGCCGCCGTGTTTCAACATGACGAAGAGAATTTGATACAGCCCCTCGGTGAGTCGACTCGAACATCCTCGCAGCATGGCGTAAGACGCCTCCACGTCGCGTTTCAGACGCTTACGCGCGTTGCTAAAGTACGCGTCCACGCAATCCGGCTCCCCGCATCCGAGCACGTCCGGCAACACGCTCGGCTTGAAGAACCATCCCAACGCGCACTCCGACTCAAACTGTCTCCCGTTGATGGCGCTCAGATGATTCTTCATCGGAATCCATCGCTTATGTCGCACCAACGCCACCGCGAACGGTTTCACCGCGCACAACTGATACATCGTCTTCAAATGCCCGTCGAAATCCCCGAGCGGACTCATCCCTCGCGTCGACACGCGCAATTCGTCGAACACTTTTTCCGCCACCTCCTCCAATCCGTCGTCCTCGCACTTGGACGCCAATCGCTCTAGATACCCGTTCGGAATCCCTCTCGCCCCACGCATCGCGTCCAACAACTGACACGCGCCTCTCGCCGCCGCGCGCTCGCTCTGCAGGAACGTTCCCGCCAACGCCGGATTGAGCAACAAACCGCCGTACGAGGCGCAAAATTCCATACACTGTCCCAATTCCTCGCACACCGCCACCGACGCCCCGTCCGTCTTCCCACTCCGTCGCCGATACTCATCCTGCGCCCGTCTGTACGTCTCCACCGTCCACGCGTACGCATCGCTCTCTTCATCCGTCCCCGTCGGCGCGCGCGTCAACCTCGCGAAAAAGACGCGCTCCAGCGTCTCCCCCGTCATCCGTCCCGACCCACCCTCGCGCGCGAGTTCCTCCGCGAGATCGTCCAGGAACAGTCTCGACGGATGCGCCGAGGTCGCCGTCGCCGCGTCGAGCGCGCATCTATCGTCCATCGCGTCGTCGTCGGTCGGTCAGTCGTTCGTCGGTCCAATGGCAAAATCGGAGAATCGATCAATCATCACCCGTCTCGCGCGCGTCCGCGTCCGTCGCGCGCACCTCGTCGCCGCGCTCAGCGCCTCGCTCGCCGCCTCGTCGTCGCCGACCGCGCGCGTCGTCGTCATCGTCATCGCGCGCGCGGCGTCTCGAGACGAGCGCGCGGCGTCGATTGACGACGGCCAACCGAACATGTCGACGCCTCTCCGCCCACCGCCCGCGCTCGTCTTCGCGACGACGAACGAGGGGAAACACGCGCGATTGCGCGAACACCTCGATCGCGTCGCGTCGTCGGCGCGCGTGCGCGCGATCGCGTGCGATGTGGATGAGATTCAAGCGAGCACCGTTCGTCTCGTCGCCATCGACAAGGCGCGTCGCGCGTGCCACGCCCTTCGACGAGACGTGAACGACGACGAGTGCGTGCTCGTGCACGATTGCGGTCTGTGCGCGCGCGCGCTCGCTGGGTTTCCCGGTCCGGTGACGAAGTTTTTCAATTTCACCTGCGGCGGCGACGGGTTGAGAAAATTACTCGCCGACGTCGACGATCGCGCGGCGTGTTGGGACGAGACGATCGTCGTCGCGCGTCCGAGCGATGGGGCGATGCGCGTGTTTTCGCGCGAGGGCGCGTACGACGACGGGGAGATCGGGACGCCGATGAAATGGAGGCGTTGGCGCGACGAACCGAGTCGAAGCGTCGGCGCGGTTTTCGTCGCGCGAGGCTTTGGATTCGACGAGTGCATGTGCGACGTCGAGGAACACGAGTATCAACGGTTTCGGAGAGACTCCCCGAGCGTGTATAACGATTTCACGGCGTGGATGGCTGGGGATGACACCGCGGGCGTCGAACTCGCGGTGAACGTCGCCGACGGGTGACCGTTCGCCTCCCTCGCGGCGCATTCGCCGAATTCGGCAGTAACGGTCGCGTCGACGCGCGTCGTCGTCACGACGCGCGCGCACGAGAACTTCGGACGCGCGGTGCTGGTGCGATGAGCGCTGCACGGAGTTCGTCGTCGTCGTCGTCGACGGCGGCGAGATATAAGACGAAACGTCCGCCCGCGCTGAGGCTGGCGAGCGAGGACAAGACGCCGCCGGGAAGTCCGTCGAATCCGTTTTCTCTGCACGTTCGTCGCGAGTCCCAGTCCGATTCGCTCTCGGAGGCGACGGCGACGGCGACGAAGCAGTCACCGGCGCCGTTTGAGGTCGAGACGCCCCGCACGCGCTCGCTCGTCGTGCGACTGAAGGAGGGAGACGACGAGACGCTCGAAGTGCGCCTCGCCGCGCCTCGCCTCGACGTCGTCCTGCGACGGCGACTCAAGGGCGAGACGTTCGTCCTCGCGCGCGCGCGTACCGACGAAGAACGTCGACGGTGTCGCATCGCGCGAACGTATCAGATGCACGTCCTTCGTCTGTCGGGATCGGCGGCGGACGTCGCCGGGTACGCGTCTCGCGCCGACGCGGCGGCGGACGCCGACGTGGAGGACGCCGTCGAGTATTACGTCGCGAGCGAGAACCCGTTCGATCATAAAGTGTACGGCGTCGCGCGTGTCTCGACGCGCGACGTCGACGTGACGCTCAGGACGAGATACGGTGTGTGTCTAGACGAAGTCGACGGCGCGGACGCGCTCGTCGACCGTTTCTTTGCCACCACGGCGTCGAACGAGCTCGCGGCGAGACCCGACGGCGCGTCGTTCGTGCGTCGGTTCATGCTCGACGGGCTTCGTAAGGATATCAACGCGATGATGATTCCGCCGGCGACAAACATCGACGAGACGCGCGCTCGCGCGGTGTGCGTGCTCGGCTCGGCTCCGTTGGACGTCGACGGCGTTCGAGTCTTTAAACATGCGCGCTTCGTCCCGAGCGACGTGCGCTCGTACGACGACGAGACGGCGATGACGAACGAACACATCGCGCGCGAGCGCGAAGATTGGGTCACTCGCGCCTTCTTCGCGCTCCACGTCGTGCCTCTGTCGACGTCGACGAACGAGCGCTCGGACCGTCGCGACGACAATTCGAGCGACGATTCGAGCGACGAGCCTCTCGTCGTCACTCTGCACGCGTACGCGAGACGAACGATCGAGAGCAGTGAATCGCGAGAGGTGATCGTCGCTCGCGCGCTCGCTCGGGCGTGCGGGACGACGCTCGCGGACGATGATTTGGCGCCCGCGCTCGTCGACGCGCTCGCGTGCGCGCTTCGCGACGATTCGGGCAAACGTTCGCACGCATTGGAATGCGGCGACGGCGACGACGGCGACGACGCGCCGTTCGACAACGGCGTCTTGTCCGCGATGCGCGCGCTCTTCGACGAACCGTCCGCACGTCGACGTGCGGTGTTGTGCGCTCGAGCGTCGGTGGAATCGGCCGAGGCCGTCGTCGACGCGGCGACGCGAAACGCGCGAGACGCCGACGCCGACGCGTGCGTCTTCGCGACGCGATGTCGCGTCGTCGACGGTCGGTTGCGACTGTGCGACGGCGACGTGTGCATGAGCGGCGTGTTATCGCACGCGGCGTCGCGAGGCGTCTTCACCGAGGGCGGCGTGTTCAAGACGTTCATCGACTCGACGACGTGCGTCGTCTTCGCGCGCTTTGTCTCGAGAGCGTTTCGCGTGCGACCGTCTCGTCCGGCGGACGCCGACGCGCTCATCGCCATCGAGGCCGAGGCTTGGATCGACGCGCCCGAGATGCGCACGTCTCCCGAGACGATTCGAGAGCGAATCGAGAAGAACGCGTCGATGAATTTCGTCGTGGAGGAAATCGCCGGCGACGTCGTGCGCGGGTGCATGTACGCGCAATACGTCGATGACGTCGAAGACGCACTCAACGCGACGTGGGAGATGAAAGAGGCGAACCGTCGTGAACCGGGCTCGACGGACGTCGTGCAACTGCTCGACGTGTTCGTCGATCAGACATTCGCCGCGCGGTGCGTCTCCGGCGGCGGATCCATCGGGCAAGAGTTGCGCAACCACGTGCTCAATTACGCCGAACACGTCGGCGTTCGTCACGCCTGCGCCGTCACGCGCACGCGCGGGTTTCGACAAGCGCAAAAAATTCGACCGTCGCTGACGTACGACGAGTACGTTCTCGGTGGATCGATGGATCGAGGCATCTTTTTTCACACGTCGGCGGGCGCCGACGTCTTACAAATCGTTCGACCGTGGCGCGCGCGCGATTACGAAAACGACGGTAATGGCGTGCTCATACGGTACGACGTTCGAGAGTACGCGTTCTCGAACGCGGTGCGACGCGGTCGAAGCGCGCTTCCGGCGCGTCTTCGCCGACCGAGCGATCCGACGCAATATCGGGAGGATGGGCGATACGTCAATCCGCTCGAAGCTGTCGCGTGGGAGGCGCGCGCAAGATCTTTTCCGGTCGTGTCCACCTCGTGAATCGACTCGTCCGTTGACACTGTTTTATTATCTAATACGTACGTTTACCTGTTGTATTGCAAACGAGCGTTCGCACGCCGGCTACTGTTTATTGTTATCAAGACTAGGACCGAGTCGCCGACCGCGCGTCACATCTCTCCGCACTCGGAGATGATGCACGGAAGCTTGGGCTTATTCCCACCCCCCGTCGCCACATTCTCCACCTTTCGAACGACCAACATCCCGTCCCCCAAAACCCTCCCGAACACGACGTGCTTATCGTCCAACCACTCCGTCTTGGCGCACGTGACGAAAAACTGACACCCATTCGTATTCGGCCCACTATTCGCGCTGCTCAACAACCCCGGTCCCGTGTGTCTCCCCACGAACGGTTCGTCGTCAAACTTCGATCCATAGATGGACACGCACCCCGTACCATCCCCGTTGACGAAATCCCCGCCCTGAATCATGAAATCTTTGATGACGCGATGAAACGCGCAATTCTTGTACCCGCGCGGCTCGCCCTCTCTCGTCCGAAACTCCCCCGTGCACATCTGTCGAAAGTTCTCCGCCGTCCTCGGCGCGACGTCGGCGAAGAGTTCAAACGTGATTCTTCCCGCACTCGCGCCGCCGATGGTGACGTCGAAGAACACGACCGGATTCTCGCCGTTCACCGGGCGCTCGTGCCACGATGTGGCCATGGCGTCTCTCGGAATCGACGACGTCGCGCGCGCGCGCGCGTCCACCTCTCGCGCGTTTCTCACGCGCCTCACGCGCGACGATATTCACTCGACCGAGTCGTCGACCGCGCGCGCGTTCGAGTCGATCGCGTCGTCGATGGGCGTCGCGAAATGTGGGCTCGCGGGCACCGTCTCGGCCCGCGAGGCGGCGCGCGCGGCATCCTCCGTCGCGCGAACGTCGAACTTTTCGCCCACGGTGACCTCCTCGACATATATGGCCGACGACCTCGTTTTTGGTGCGTCGCCTCGTCCGCGTCTCGCGCTTCGTCTCGCGTCGCGTCGCGCGCGCGTGGGCGTCGCGCGCGCCGCGATCCCTCGGGCGCCTCGGTTCGAATCGGGGCGTCGCGCGCGGTGTCGTCGCGCGACGGACGCGACCGACGCGTCGACGCGCGCGTGACGCGACACCGATCGTTCGATCGTTTCGAACCGTCTCGGGCGTCGCGCGACGCGCGAGGGTGACGCGAGGGACAGATCGCGCGCGCGCGCTCGAAGGGCGACGCCGTTGACTCGACGACGAACGCAACGACTGACGATGAACGCGCGTTTTGAACGACATCACAGCGAACGATCCCTTTGCGAACGAAGCGCTTGACTTTGGCGACGAAGTAAAGAGCGAAAAGAAGAAGAAAGAGACGGCCGATTCCGTGCAAGACAACTACATTCACATTCGAGTGCAACAACGCAACGGACGCAAGAGTTGGACGACGGTGCAGGTACGCTCGCGTTCGCCGCGCGCGGTCGTGAGAGAGATGTAAAAAAGCGAGTGTAATTCTCGCGTATCGACGAGAGAGATGATTGACTGACGCGCGTCGTTGTGTCCTTGTTCGCCGCTCGTAGGGAATCAATCCGAAGATCAACAAGAAGATCATCCTCAAGGAATGCAAAAAGAGGTTCAACTGCAACGGATGCATCATTGAGGATCCGGAACACGGAGACATCGTGCAGCTTCAAGGCGACCAGCGTAAGCTCGTGGCACAATTCTTGATCGACGAAAAGATCAGTAAAAAGGCGCTCATCAAGGTGCACGGCTCGTAATACTTCGACCGTACGACGAGACCGATACGTTTACAATAAAAGTTCAGCAATACACGCACATACGAGAGCGCGGGCTCTGTGTCTCAAGGAATCAAGTCGCGGTGGGAGGTTTAGATTTGTAGATTTACGCCGCGCGCGTCTCGCGCGGCGTCTCCTTAGCTTTCATCCCTGTAATGATGTGATTTGATTTGTAGTCGTGTTTATTACGCCGTCGCGCCCTTTGTCCGTCGTCGTCGTCGTCGTCGTCGTCGTCATCAATTACAACACAATCGCTACTCCTTCTCCGCCGTCTCGTTCGTCTCACCCTCGGTCTTCTCCGCGTTCGCTCCCCACGATCGCGCCTTGGCCGCCTTACTCTTCGCCGCCGCGCGCCGCTCCGCCGCGTTCGACCCTCCGACCGGCCCCGACACGACGATATTCTTATAGTGTTCCCCGCTCGACGTCATCTTTAAAATCTTAAACCCATACAACTCCCCCACGATGGGCGCCGCCCCGACGTCTCCACCCTTCCCGCGCGTCCGTCCTCCGTCGTCGTCGCCCTCGCTCGCGACGGCGCGTTCGACGCTCGTCGGCGGCGACCGTCCTCGATACGCCCTCGCCGGTAAAAACGCAATCAATCCCGCGATGCCCACCGCGTACCCACCGTTCACCGCGTTCAAAATTCGTCCTCGAACCGTCTTTCCCGCGTCTCTCGCCCGCGTGAGCTCTCTCCACACCCGCTCTCGACTCTTGCGCGCGTCGAGCCCTCGAACGTCGAGGTCGAGCTGTCCCGTCGGGTTATTCATCCACGTCACCCGCGCCTCCACGACGTCCCCGACCGCCACCGGTCCGTCAAACTCGGCCGTCTTAAACGTCGTCGGTCCTCGAACGCCCGTCACCGCGGTGGCGACGCCGTTCCGCGCGTCGACGGCGACGATTTTCGTACGAATGACTTTGCCCTGCAAATCGGGCAAGAGCGCGTTCGACCACTCGGTGGCGTCGCCCTCGGACGCGCGCGCGGCGAACGAGGCGCGGGAGACGACGATCGGGCGCGCGTTCGTCGTCACCACGGTCGTCGTCGACGCGCGGAGCGCCGAGGCGCGCGCGAGACGACGCGCGAACATCATCAGTGTGTCGAGCGGCGTCGACTGACGATGCACCGCACACGACCGCGCGCCGCGTTCGTCGACCGCGACGACGGCGACGGTGACGGTGACGCCGACGATGACGACGACGGCGGTGACGGCGACGGCGACGACGCGCGGGGCGATCGGCCGCGCGACGACGACGAATCGAACGGGGACGCGACGCGTGGGCGCGGCGATTCATCACGCGCGTCCCGACGCGCGTCTCGCGCTCGACGCGCGCGCGCGCGCGCCGAGAACGACGACGACCGATGCGTCGCGACGCGCGCGGGGGGAGGCGACGCGCGCGCGCGCGGCGACGAACAGCGACGACATGGATGCGATTTGGGCGCAGGCGCATCCGAAATATTTACAGTCGGACGAAGACGCGTGCGGGGACGCGGCGTCGACGCGTCGAGATGATGCGGGCGGTGCGTCGTCGTCGTCGTCGATGATGATGCCGGTAGACGTCGCGGGAGACGTCTCGAGGAGGAGGACGACGACGACGGGGGTGGCGACGGAGGGCGGGGACGATTCCGTGTGGGACGCGATTCGACGCGAGGCGTCGGTGGACGCGGCGGACGAACCGATGCTCTCGAGTTATCTCTATGCCTCCATACTGAGTCACGAGACGTTGGAACAGAGTTTAAGTTTCGTGCTCGCGAATAAACTCGCGGACAGCACGCTGTTGCCGACGCAATTGATGGAGATTTTTAACACGGTGTTGCTCGACGACGAGACGGAGGCGGGACGATGTTTACGCGAGGCGGTTCGCGCGGACGTGTCGGCGTTCAAGGAGCGCGATCCGGCGTGCGTCGGGTACGCACACGCGTTGTTAAATTTCAAGGGGTTTCACGCCCTCGAGGCGCATCGAATTCAACACGCGCTGTGGAATCGAGGACAAAAACTCATGGCGTTGGCGCTGCAGAGTCGCATCTCGGCGGTGTTTTCTCTGGACATTCACCCGGCGGCGAGGCTCGGAAAAGGCATTCTCATCGATCACGGCACGGGCGTCGTCATCGGCGAGACGTGCGTGATCGGAGATTCGGTGAGCATCTTACAGGGCGTCACCCTGGGCGGCACCGGAAAGGCGACGGGCGACAGGCATCCCAAGGTGGAGTCGCACGTGTTGATCGGCGCGCACAGCACGGTGCTCGGAAACATCAAGATTGAGCGTGGATCGATGATCAGCGCGGGGAGTTTGGTGTTGAAACCGGTCAAGGCGCGGACCATAGTGGCGGGATCGCCGGCCAAGGTGGTGGGACAGGTGTGCGCGAGCGAACCCGAGCTCGTCATGGATCATCGCATCGCGGCGAGCGCGCCGGCGTTCGGCGACGACGCGGAGACGACGTCGCGCCGGCGCGCGTCGCAAGAGGAGGGCGAGAGAAAGAACAAGAGCGATGGACACGATGTGGATATAGAGAGAGTGCGCTCGCAGGTGCTGTCGGCTGACGAAAAACGTCGCCGACGAAGAGATCGCGGATGACGAAGAAGAGTCCATCGGACGTCGCGTATAGACTTTGTTCGGCGCGAATGTAGACGTTGGACTTTTATTGACAAGCCAGCGGACTAAAAATGTAATGAGCAAATGAATCGTCGCGTCGCAGATCGCGATCAAGAGGGACGTATCTAATCGAACGGATCGATGCGCGGATCGTGTTCCGTGGCCAGAGCCATGCCCGTGCACAGGCACGACGTGCACATCACCTTGGCGGTGCCGCTGCACGTCGGACAGATGCACTTCGTGTTCGACGTCGGGTCGATGAGACGGCCCGGACGAGAACTCGTCGAGCACTCCGCGCACTGCAAGTACCCGCTCCCCTTACAGTACATGCAAATCTTCTTCCGCTGTTCCTTGACGTTTTGAATCTCGATGACGAAGAAGGCGGAAATCGCCCCGACGGCGCCCCCCGTGAAGGAGGCGACGATCGGGTCAACCTGCGCGAGTTGCGCGGGCAAATGTACACTATCTATAAACTCCGCGTACGAAGTCCCCCCGAGACCGAGCTTCACCTCCGCCACGGGCGCGATGAGTCCGCCGAAGAGCAACAAAATCCCCACGGCGACGCCCCAATAAATCCGATAGTCCTGCACGCTATCCTCCGTGAGCACTGGAAATCCCGGAATCACCGACTCGAACTCTCGCTTCGGTTCCACCTCCGCGTCGTCCGTCCCGATCGCCTTCACTCGCTGCTGCACGCGCAGTCGTCTCAACTCCTCCATCAACAAGAAGACGCGCTGTCGTCGACTCTCGATGTTCTTCGCGATCTCGTCCACTTGCATATCCGCGAAATCCACCACGCTGTTCCGACCCTCGATGATGCAATAATTTTCCGGCAACGCTTGCGATTCAAACATACCGGCATCGACGCTCGCGCGTCGCGCCGTCTCCTCCGCCGTCTCGGCCGTCTCGGCCGCCGACGCGTCCTCCGCCGCGCGCCTCGCCGCGTCCGCGCGTCGGCCGAGCCGTCCCGTCGCGCCTCGTCCCACCGTCGCGCGCGCACCGACGCGCGCGTCCGCGCCGATCACCGCGCGCATCGGTCGTCCGACGACGCGCGCGCGCGCGTCCGACTCGACCGACGCGCGCGTCACGACGACGCGACCGCGCGACACCACGGCGCCGAGCGAATGCATCCCGAACCGTCTCTTCCCACCGTCTCCGACTCCGACTCCGACTCCGACTCCGACGACGACGACGACGACGCGGTCTCGGTCTCGATCCTCGCCCACGCGCGCGCGACGCGACGCGACGCGCTCTCGCGTCGACGACGACGGCGCGCATCTGGTCCCTTCTTATCTTGATCCGTTCGACGAGTCATGACTCAAGAAAAGAGTCCCCCCCCCCGACC
>Ga0181573_10000050_pt1 | contig 108748 bp, 59 predicted proteins | sample 101ome_25_FD_148643 | JGI IMG/M metagenome (GOLD analysis project Ga0181573, IMG submission 148643) | Coastal salt marsh microbial communities from the Groves Creek Marsh, Skidaway Island, Georgia - 101409BT metaG (spades assembly) | ecosystem: Environmental > Aquatic > Marine > Intertidal...
GAAAAGATGAGTGCTCAGGCGGTGTTTGACCACTACGAGATGAGTCACCTGGAGCACGCCAAAACTTTGAAGGTTCGCGTCAGCGACATGCTCGACGGGGGCTTCGAGCGAGCCATGATTGCGCAGTACGCCAGGCAGCCGCCGGGCGACGGTAAGCAGTATGGGAATGATTTCTTCTACGGGTTGCAGCCGGCATGCTGCGGTGCCAAAGAGGGAGCCCACTGCAAGGTTCGGATTGCGGGTCGTGAAGAGCAAAGCTTCAACAATCTTTCGGAGGAAGATAAGCTCGTATGGCCCGGGAACGAGCCCGGGCGGGAGGCAAACACATTATGGCCTGGCCCGGTGGAGGCCCCGCACCTGAAGAGACCGATGGGCAATAAGCTACGAAGAGTGAGACGCTTTTTGCTAGGGATCGATTGAAATCATGAACGCGGGCTCCTCCAGAGCGAAACTCTCTTGTCGCTCCCCGCCGTCGCCAGAACTTCGACTGCGTCACCGTCGATCGCGTGAGGTATCTGGGACCACTCCATCCATTTCACAGCCGCGCCAGATCCATGCGGTGCGTCTACTCTCGCCAACTTGACGCTTGTTCCCGCCAACCCATGGGAGATCTTGTAGAAGATGAGCGAGTTTCCGATCATGACCGCGGCAACGCCCGCCGCACTCAAAGCGACCCGGGTCGGCATTCGACCCGCACCGCACTCGTCCGATAGGTCCACGCTAGCGAGAACTTTGGGGTCCTCGCCGACGTCGTACCTCACCGAAAGATTCCAGAGTTTCAGCGTCTTATCCTTGGACACCGTGACAGCCCTTGTGCTGCACGGGGAGAACTGCACCCAGTTCACTGCGGATCTGTGTCCCTTCAGAGTCATCGCCGCGCGCTTGGAGTCGACTCCCATCGGTGCGCCCTGCCTAGAGCGCAGAACCAGCCAAATCTTCACCTCGGACGTGAACGTGGAAACGGCGATCATGTTCCCATCCATCGAAACAGCCGCATTGTGGTTCTTGAACTGCAGGGTGTCAAACCGACCTATTTCCACCCCGCTGTCAACCGCCCAAACCCGTACCCACGTTTGGTCTGACGAGCACACAGCTACGGGAGGAATCCGTATGGGCGCGCCACCTACACCGAGTCCTTCGCCCCCGCCCCCACAAGACAGAGAGATTGCCGTCTTTCCGTCCATGGCGCTCTTCTTATCCCATCGCACCTCCGGGGGCTTGCCCGCCGCATCGTAAATAGCAAAACTGACGAGACGAGTTTCACCCAACCCCGACGTCCCCATTACAACGATTCCATCTGTCGCTGCCGGATCATCCAGCGCCGCCACGTTGGCGAAGCACGCGCCGGTCGCATCGCGATCGAGGGGGATTCGCAGCAACCTCGGGGCCTTACATTTTGCACCGCCATCGAGTCTGAAAACTCTCACCGTCGCGTCGTCACACGCGGTGACCACTGTCGAACCGTTGCCGCTGAAACTAACCATGTTCACTGCGTCCGTGTGTCCCTTCAGCGTGTTGATGTGGAGTGGGTGGTTCTTCTCTGCCGCGTGCTGGGGTTTCTTGTGGGTCTTTGAGGGTCTCTTTGGCACAACAGACCATGCGCCTTCGCGTTGTTGGCCAACCCCCAAGGGAGTCTCCGAGGTGTCAGACGACGCGGCATCCCCCGCGGGTTTGTTGACCTTACCACCCTTTCCCGCCTTGGACTTAGACTTGGACTTTGACTTAGACTTGGACCTGTTACCACCCTTTTTATGGTGCTTGATGCCCAGCATCTCCTCCTCATCGAGACCGAAACCCAGCAGGTCGTAGATCCACCTCGCTGTGGATTTCGTCCAAGAAACGACTGCGGTGATCACCAAGTACACCCACACAAAGGCTAATGAGAAGAGAACCACCTTAGACTCCATCGACAGGGTCGCGAAGGTGTCACCGACCGGGGCGTTCATCGTGAGGGAATATTTCTCCTCCGATTTATCTCCCTGAGAGTCGTCTGTCTGCCGAGTGTACTGCTGAGAAACTCGCTTTCGGACAAGTTGGAGCGTGATCTGAGACCAGCAGCTGGCGGCGAAAAGTCCAGTCCTGCAATCCACGTCGCCCTCACTGGACTGGTGCGCCTGCGGACGGAGGCGAACCAGTCGAAGATGGCTTCTCTAGCGATCGGATCTGCGACGATGAATGTCGTTCGCAACGGGGAAGGCGCGCGGGCGGCGACCTGCGCGGCGTCGGGCGGGGTTCACGCGTCGTCGGCAGCGCGCCAATCAGGGGTTTTGGGCGGCCTCCCCCGTTCTGGTCGCTCCCCGAGCCTGGCGACGGGGTTCGCCGGGACAAAGTTGCGAGAGGCACCTCGCAAGACGCGCTCACACTGCTCTCATCGACTGCAGGTGATGACGACCGCGCGTTACGTCAAGTCCGGGTTTTCCACCCAGGATCTTCAGGACAACGGAGGTAGACTGGTGGCGAACCTCGACGGCAAAAAGATTCTCATCCAGGAGTTCATGGGGGACGTCTACGCCGTGTCAAACAAGTGCCCGCACCTGAACTTGTCCATGCAGGGAAAGACCGCGTTGTTGAGCGCCAAGTTAACGGATGACGGTTGCATCGTGTGCCCCGCGCACGGGTCCCAGTTCAAGCTGGACAACGGCGAGCAGGTTGGCGAGTGGTGCCCTAATCTGCCAGACCTACCGCTGGTGGGTAAAGTTGGCAACGGGCCCGCACCACTGCCGGTGTACCAGACGAGGGTGACGGACTCTGGGGACATTGAGGTCGACATCGACGGGTCCGGCGATAATCCTGACTCGCCCGGCGGCAGCATGAGCATGGACGAGGAGGACGTCGGCATGCTGCGCGGCGCCGAGCTGCAGCAGCTCATCAACATGCCGCTCGCCGACAGCGGCAAGGGAGAGAACGTGGTTGGCGTAGAGGGCGTGCCTCTGGCGATCATCGAGGCCGAGAGAAAGTCTAAGCCATTGCGTCGCTACAGACTAGGATCATATGCGCTCGCCTCGTCGGTAGCCGCGGCGCAGATGGTGAGCGTCATCCAGGCAGGAGTGGAGGCGTGGCCCACCTGGAACCAGCAGGCTGTGGCGGACATCGGGATGGACATCCTAGTGATCATCTCGGGAACTCTGCTCTGGCGAACGGAGCTGCAGAACCGGGCCGAGAGCCTCAAAACAATATGGGCGAAGGCTCGATCCAGGGAGGAGAGTTTGAAGAGGGCCGAGGCAGGGTTGGGCGACACGCTGTGGACCTCACGTATGCGAAAGAAAAAATCCAAGGATTGATTGCTCTGTACGGCGGTAGAATTTTATGTTGCATCAGCGTTGCTCGTCATTGTTCTTCAGCTGTCCCATCGCCGCCCTCGGATGATTGATTCAGCTTGAATCCCGCAATGAGTTCTTCGACCGCCTCTGTGTCAATCCCAGAAGCTTTCAACGCTTCGAGACTCTGCTCCATCATCGACACAGCAAACGACTCAGACTCAAGTTCTGCCACGTCAACACCTGCACGAGGTGAATCCTCCCCAAAGGTTTTGTCGAAGCCGGGATAGAGTTCTTCAGCGGCAGCGAGAATTTCCTCCGTCGCATCCGGCCCGATAATTTCACGCAGCGTTGCCTCCGCCTGTTCCGCCATCTGTTTACCTTCATCCTTGTCATCTCTGTCTGTCTTGTCACCGTCTCCGGGAAGTGCGTGCCTGATCAGAACACCCACGAAGACTATACACCTCTGCACCAGCTCGCTGGGTTCATCCTCGCCGCCATTCTCCGATAGCCACGGCACGAGGAACTCGGCCACCGACGCAACACCACCTAGCTTCATGAACTGCCTTCGGCACTCTTGGTCTGGCCCCGATAACAAAGCGAGGAGTGCCTCCAGTGTCTCCAGTCGCACCTCGTCCTCGTCGGGCTGCCCGTACTCCACCTCGGGATCGTCGAAGTCGAACTCGAACAACAGTTCGTTGCCTACCGGTCTGCCATGCTCGTCGAAACCACCCGGACAAGATATCCTGAATGGAGGGCCCCGTTTCTTCTCCTTTGCTTTTTTCTTCATATCCTCAAGCGTCCCGTCAATTTCCGCCTGCTCCACCTGTCGCTTCCAATCCTCGAGCGCCCTCGCCATCTGCCAAGCGACCGTATTCTCCTTGGGATCGGGAACGCCCTTGATGAAGCTGTGTAGTAGGGCCTCCACAGCACCGGCCTTCCCCGCAGCCTCGCAGCTCCTTGGCGAGTGCAGCCACAGTCCACGCAGCAGACGCAGCGCCTGGAACATCTCAGCCCTCGTCGGTGGATCCATCAGCTCCGACTCTTTACCCGCTTCCCTGTTCCGCTGCTTGTCCGCTACCGGTTTACTCCTGAAGGTTACGTCGAGGATCATTGGCACGTGATCCGTCTCGTGCGCCGCCATCCTCTGCCTGAACACATCCACCAGTAGGTCTCGCTCCTCCTGCTCAAACAGCTCGACATCCGTGAGGTCGTCCAACACCTCGACGAACTTGGAATAGCACGACGCACGCACGAACGCGAGGTTGCGACGGGGCGCTGCCCTCAGATGAGCGAACGCGAGCTTCCATTGCTCGTTGCAGTGTGTGCGGTCGAGCGCCGCGGCGAGCGCCTGCAACGACGGTTCCCATCCGCTGACGGGGTCATCGTCATCGTCTCCGTGCCAAGGGGCGGACAGGTGGCCTCGCGGCCTGATGGACACCGGCGGAGGGTTGTCGATCTCCTCGACATCCCCGACGTTCCACATTTTTAGTATGGCATCTATATCGACGGACATCTCACCTGATCGAAGGGTTTGAGGAGGTTAGGGCAGGACGATTGGAGGTTGGGCAACCGGGTGAGATAAATGTTCGTTCGCTCTCCGTCGGGTCAGATTCGCCTTTGTTGGTCACTGCTGAGACAGACGTGTGTTCGCGGGGGACACGCAGACATCGCCGTTCGGGGTGTCATAGGGTTCAATCTCAGGATTCGTCCCGTGGCTGCTGAGCGTGGGACATTCTGTGCCCCCGCCACGACTCGGACGGGGACCCGCGCTTTTACTTTGGCCCACGACAATATGATTGAGGTGTCGCCCGCCTTTGCGCAGCGCCGCACCCATGGATGAGGGGCGGGCTGGGATAACGGGCTGCCTTCCCGAGACGAATCCCACGATTGATGCAGATACCCCACCCCGAGGCAACGTCGTTTCGCGCCGCGCCAGCGACGCCATGCACGCTCAGACCTTTTACTAAAGCAGTCATCACCCCCAAAACGGGGAGGAACCGGGTTCCAAGGCCCGAAACCGGCGCCCTCGCGGACAAGAGTTAAGAACTATCGCACGGGGAGGGGAAAACGAATCCTACCCAGAGACGAAGTGCGGGCGATGAGACCGCTACCGCAAAAGACAGCGCGCTCGGCGGTGTGGCTTCCATACGAGACTTCCAAGATAAAATGTCACTTACAACAAAATGCAAGGTGTTTCGTCCACAACACAGGTCTTGCCTCTTTAATCGAGCACCTTCATGACGTAGGAGCCGATGGCGGCATCCTGCGCGCCAGTGCCGGTTAGATCGCACACGATGAGTTCCTTTCCGGTGCGACCCTTCTTTGTGCCATTGATCACCTCACCAAGCTGGGCGTGAACATCCGTCTCCTTCATCACGCCAGCCGCAACCGCACTCCTCAGCTCGCCCACGCGGAGGCACTGCGCGGTGATATCGGTCACTACCCTGGCCTTCTTCATCACCGCCGGGGGGATCTCGTTCTTGGTGGGCTGGTCGGACCCGGACGCGACGATGAGCGCGTGGGGCTTGAGCCACTTCAGGTCCAGCACCCACTCGCCGCCTGGGGTCTGGGTGAACACAACATCAGCATTTCTCACAGCCTCCTCCGCGCTGGAGCACGGGGTGAAGGCGTAACCGAGCTCGGCGGACATCTTGTCGCAGAAAGCGCTGTTTTTTGTCATATCACGTGAGTAACCGTACCCCTGCTCGAAGCCGTGCACGGTGGCAGAGCTGCGCGCCATGGCCTCGGCAATGACGCCTGTCCCGATGAACGCCACGCTCTTGGCATCCTTTATGGCGAGGTGTTTGACTGCAACCGCTCCCGCGGCTCCGGTCCTGAGATCCGTCAGGTACCTGTTCTCGTGCAGCACAGCCTTCGGCCCGCCATTCGTAGCGTCACACACCACGAACACGCCCGAACCCGCAGGCAGACCCTTCTTCACATTGTTGTAGAAGCTCACGTTGGCCAGCTTCACAGTCCACGTCGGCGCGCCCTCGATGTACCCGCCCTTGATGTGGCAGTCACCGGGTCCAGCCTCGGGAGTCTCGGCGATACCGATGTGCATGGGGAGGGGCACATCCACCCTGCCGTTGGCGAGCTGGGAGAAGGCATCCTCCACAGATTCAGTGAGCTCCCGGCTTGGCGCCACGCTGGACTTGATGGTGTCGTAATCGTATAGCTTGGGCGCAGGGAGCCTCGGCTTGTTGGCGTCAAACACGGGCGGCATGGCGCCCGGAACCACGCCATCGAGAACCTTCATGACGTAGGACCCGATGGCGGCGTCCTGAGCGCCGGTGCCGGTGAGATCGCACACGATGAGTTCGTTCCCGACCCTGCCCGGCTTTTCGCCGTTGATTATCTGTCCAATTTCTGCGTGCACGTCGTCAGCAGTCATGAGGCCAGCTTCAATTGCGCTGCGAAGCTCACCAACCCTTGAGCACTGAGCCGTAATGTCGGTGACAAACTTAGCCTTCGCCATCACGGAAGGAGGGAGCTCGTTCTTGGTGGGCTGATCCGAACCAGAGGCAATGATGGTGGCGTGAGGTCTGAGCCATTCCTCATCAAGCACCCACTCACCTCCCGGGGTTTGGGTGAATACAACATCAGCGTTTCGCACAGCATCCTCAGCGGTGGCGCACGCATAGAAGGGGTATCCAAGCTCCTTTGACATCTTCTTGCAGAAGGTAGAGGACTTCTGAGGGGACCTGGCGAAGGCAAAGGCCTCCTCAAAGCCGTGCACGGTGGCAGATGCTCGCGCCATGGCCTCGGCAATGACGCCAGTCCCGATGAATGCCACGCTCTTGGCGTTCGGCGCGAGATGTTTGACGCAGACAGCGCCAGCTGAACCGGTCCTGAGATCCGTCAGGTACCTGTTCTCGTGCAGCACAGCCTTCGGCCCGCCATTCGTAGCGTCACACACCACGAACACGCCCGAACCCGCAGGCAGACCCTTCTTCACATTGTTGTAGAAGCTCACGTTGGCCAGCTTCACGGTCCACGTCGGCGCGCCCTCGATGTACCCGCCCTTGATGTGGCAGTCACCGGGTCCAGCCTCGGGAGTCTCGGCGATACCGATGTGCATGGGAAGGGGCACATCCACCCTGCCGTTGGCGAGCTGGGAGAAGGCATCCTCCACGGCAGCCACGAGCTCGGCGCTGGGCTTGACGTTGTTGATGATAGTGTCGTAGTCATACAGCACGGGCGCGGGCAGCCTCCCTGGCTTGGCCCCGTTCTTGTCGAAGCTATACGTTTTTGCGGTGGCACCGTTAGTGGACTCGGCAGCCATCATCCCGGCGGAATCCTTGCCCACCATGCTCATGTTGAGTTTGCTCTTGGACAGGCTGAAGTCAACCGCGTACTTCTCAGAGAGGGCCTTGTACAGCGCCTCCTTCATATCGGCGCCCGTCAGCTCGCAGGTCACGTCTACCTGGACAGCATGGGAGTCTTCTTGGAGCCAGGCGCGCTCGTGGACAATCTGCTTGATGGACGCCCCGACGAAGGCGATGACGGCACACAAGCCGGCGATGCCGCCTGGTCTGTCGGGCACAACCGCGGAGAAGCGGATGAGTCGGCCGTCGTTGACCAGACCGCGCTCGAGCACGTTCCCGAGGGTGGATGTATCGATGTTGCCACCGCAAAGTAGGACGGCGACGTTCTTGCCCTCGAGCTCGGGCAGCTTACCGGCGAGGCACGCGGCGATTCCCGCGGCGCCTGCGCCCTCCTGGACGAGCTTCTCAGTCTCAACCAGGCGAAGGAGCGAGACGGAGATGTCCTTCTCGGACACGGTGACGAGCTTATCGACCCTGGGTCTGAGCACTTCGAACGAGCGCGGTCCGACGGTGGGCACGGCGAGGCCGTCGGCGAGCGTCGGCGCCGTCGGAACCTTGACAACCTTTCCCGCTGCCATCGCCGCCGCCATGGATGGGCATCGATCGGGCTCGACGCCGATGATCTGAACCTTGGGGTTGATGGTCTTGACCGCGAGCGCGATACCCGCGATGAGGCCGCCGCCTCCCACAGGCACGACGATGGCGTCGATGTCCTTAGCGTCCTCGAGAATCTCGAGGCCGACCGAGCCGGCGCCCGCAATGATGTTGAAGTCGTCAAAGCCGTTGATGTACTTCATGCCGTCGTTCTCGACGTAGGACCTGGCGGCGAGCGCGGCGTCCGCGATGGTGTCGCCCTCGAGAACGACGTTGGCTTCGAGCGCGCGGCACTTCGTGATCTTGGTCAGGGGCGCGATGGAGGGCATGAGCACGGTGACGGGGATACCGAGCTCGCGGCCGTGGTACGCGAGAGCGAGCGCGTGGTTACCGGCGGAGGCGGCGACGACGCCCTTCTTCTTTTGCTCCGGATCGAGCGCGAGGAGGGAGTTGCGCGCGCCACGTTCCTTGAAGGAACCGGTGGCCTGTTCCCACTCGTGCTTGAGGTAGATTTTCATGCCCGTGAGCGCGCTGAGCGTTCGGCTGTGCGTGCACCTGGTTCTCACCACGCCCGACCGGATGCGGAAGTGCGCGGTGGAGACGTCCTCGAAGGAGGGGAGCTCGAGGCCGTTTACGACCTGACGAGGAGTGATGATGCACTCTTCTTCATTGGAGGGGTCGCACCCTCGCGCGGCGCGCGCGACGATGTCCTCCTCGGGCTCCTGCACGGCACAGCGCACCACGCGCCTGCAGTTGTTGTTTTTGACGCGTCGGGCGGTCGAAGATCTGAGCGATGCGGTGGGTCGGGTCCGCGCCGCTAGCGGGGTTCCGCACAGCGCGCTCGAGACACCGGTCATATTTACGATGTGTTCGACGGTTCCTCGGCTCTGCTCGGTCTCCTGGCAAGGGGCAGGGGATGGGGCGAACGTTGAGGCGACGCGGGAAATGTGCCCTTTCGTTCGCGCGTGCTGACTTGGAGATAAGCAGGAATGCACGAAAGGACGCGCGTCTCCACACGGACCACGGGCGAGGGTCCTCTCTAGCGGTGGGATGGGTTCGCACCTTACAGCGAGCGTCGAGACGTGGAAAAGGCGGACTCGGGCGTGCGCCTTCGATTGGCGCGAGTACGAGCGCGCGCGCAGCGAACGGTGGCCAAAAAAACGTCTGGGCTTAGCTGGAGCGCGATACGCTTTTCGCGGCTCGTGATTGGCTGGATTCTCGAACTCCTTCGGCACCCTTCTCGCCGAGAACTCTCTTTGTTGCCCACGATGCGACTTCCAACGTTCTGATGAAAATCAGCGAAACGCGCGAACTCAGCTGGCAGTGGTGGGAAGAGTAGGGTTCCCCCTCGCGCCCCCTACCAAATGGAGCCGCGGAAAGCCAGCCCCGCGAAGGATGGTCCGTCCGGGTTCATGAGCGAGGAGAGGGTGGATGACGAAATCATGAAGGAGGAGAAGGCATTCTTCGGCGCCGTCAGGCCCGACGAGCCCCCCATCGAATACGTCCCGGTGCAGAGCACCGACCAGGTGCTGCTGATCTCCCCGACCGCGTTTGGCTACAACCCGGAGGCGGCGAAGGACAACCGCTTCATGCACGCGGTGGACGAGGGTGAGCTTGAGATTGTTCGAAGAAAGGTGATGCGCGAGCACGAGAACCTGGTCGACCTGCTCGGCAACCAGAAGGGACCGTTGCAGATGACTGTCCACCTCTTCGATCACAAGGAGAGCCACGGCACACCAGACGCGGTGTTCCCAAACAACTGGTTCTCCACAGCCCCGGACGTCCTGAACTTCTACCCGATGAAGAACGAGAATCGACGGAAAGAGCGCAGGAAAGATCTGGTGACGTACCTCGACCGCATGTCCAAGTGTACCATCGACCTGACATATCAGGAAGAGACCGACCCGCCTCGATTTTTGGAGGGCACCGGGTCGCTCGTGCTGGACCGAGTGAATCGGGTCGCGTATGTGGCCATCTCCGAACGTTCAGACAAGGGTTTAGCCGAGCACTGGGGGAAACTAAACAAATACGAGGTCGTGTCATTCGACGCTAAGGACAGGAACGGGTTTCCCATCTATCACACGAACGTGATGATGAGCATCGGCACCGAGGCGGCTCTGGTGTGCAAGGACTCTCTGAGCACGGAGGACTGGGAGAAGGTGTCCTCGTCGCTCACAAATACAGGGCGCGTCATCGTGGAGATAACCATGGAACAGATGGAGTGTTTCGCTTGCAACTGTCTGGAGGTGAGGAACTGGAAGTTTTTTCCCTCCCTCGTCATGTCCACGCGCGCGTACAGGAGCCTGAGGGAGGACCAGCTTGAGGTTTTGCGGGAGCACTTTGACGGAATCTACCACGTCGACCTGACGACGATTGAGGACGTGGGCGGCGGTAGCGTCCGGTGCTGCATTGCCGAGTTGTTCGACGGGTTTCACATCGTGGATAAGCAGGGGGTCGTCAGGGACATAGAAATCAAGGGCTTGAAGAGCGTGATGTAGCTCGTCTCGTTCGGCGCAACTTGGAGTTGCGCCTCGAGACCCGTGAAAATCGAGACGCCACGTCACTTCTCCCGGATCCCGGCATCACCCGCTGCCTCGTCATCCTTGTCGTCTCGCCGCGAGCGCACCACCAGAGAGGGCGGCGCGACGTTCGTGAACTTGCCTGTCCTCGAGTTATTCAGTTCCCTGGATGCGACGTACACCCTCGAGATAGCCTCCACCCCGACCGGTCCCACGATCAGCACCCTCCCAGTCTCCTTCACATCCTCCTCCGCGGCGTACTCCTGCGTCTCCCCCAACGCCGCGGGGTCCAGCAGCATCACGTAGAAGTAGCCCTCCTGCTCGGCCATGTGTTTGTTGGCCCAATCGAGAAGCTTCTCCGGGGTAAAAAATGCCTCCACCGCGCCGACGTGGTGAAAGTCCTCGGAGACGTAAGCCTCGATGCCCTCGTGGCCGATGGGGAGCCGGCCGTGGAAAAAACGCGCGGGGGTGATGTGGTAGAGGGCATTCTCCACTGGACCCGAGCTGTCGAACTTGGAGTAGACTCCGCGATGGTACTTGATCCGGGTATCCAACTCGTCGTCGCAAAGGCCGACGAGCAATGGGCTCGTGAGGTCGTTCATGTCGCGCGGGTCTCTGGCGGTGCGGTACCCGCATCGGTGCAGTCGAGAAGTCGTGCGGGTTTCTTCAGTAACGCTCGCTCGAAAATAGCCACTCTGTCAAATAATTTGACCGAGTCTCAGCCAATCCAATGAGAGAGGTGCCGTCTCTTCCCCGACGGTCCTCATTCCGCGCCGCGAGGGAGTCCGCGGGCGTACTGTGAGTGTATCGCGGCGACATCAACCGTACGTCACATCCTCAACCGTCGAAGTGGACCTGCGATAGGTTTTCATGGAAGATATCAATGAGTGTCGCGAGTTCCGAAAGGATTTGCAAAAGTCACCTGCCGCGGGAAGTCCCGAAGATGCCGAAGGACAGGAGATATGGGTAGGGGTAAGAATCAGGCCTCCGAGTGATAAGGAGCGACAGGCGAGGGAGCTTCAGGTGTGGGATGTGTCCGAGGACGAGCGTGAGCTGCGCTTAACAGTAGCTGCGGGCCCCGTCGCGCACGCTTCTCCCCAGAATGCGACGAGTCCCGGGAAAGAATCCGCTTCCGCCAAGTCGGGTCAACGAACTCGGTACACGGCCGATCGCGTGTTCGGACCGCAAGCCGCGAATGATGAGGTGTACGCCAGAGCCGCGCGAGACATCGTGCGAGGCGCGCTTCGAGGGGTGAATGGGACTGTGTTCGCGTACGGTCAGACCGGGGGGGGCAAGACATACACGATGCGCGCCATCACTCGAGGAGCAATTGGAGACTTGTTCCATGCCGTCCAGGGAGACGACGAGCGGAAGTACCTCATGCACTTCTCCGCCGTGGAGATTTACAATGAGATTGTGAGAGATCTTCTCGTGGATGCACCCGCGCCGTGGACAGCCGCGGCATACTCCAACAACTTCTCCAACATGGGTGGAAAAGGCGACGACAGAGGGGGATGGATGGTGAAGGATGAGGCGGGAGCTGGCAACGCCGTGACGAGCCAACTCGCGCCTGGAGTGTCCGAGCCCCTCAGGCTGCTGGACGATCCGGAACGCGGTACCGTGATTGAGCGTCTGATTTGCACGCCAGTGGATTCGAGCGAGGCACTCGAGGCTTTACTTCGTGAGGTTGAGGCTCGTCGACAGGTTGGCGCCACGGGCATGAACGCCGAATCGTCCCGTTCTCACATGATCGTGCGCCTGACCATCGAGAGCAGGGTCGCGAGCTCGGCCGATGAAGCGGCTGTCGACACGGAAGATCGAGGTCCGGCTCTGACCGCAACTCTCAATTTTGTGGACCTTGCGGGCTCCGAGCGTGCGAGCCGAGCGCAGTCCTCTGGTACGCGGCTGACAGAGGGTTGCCACATCAATCGATCACTCCTGACCCTCGGAAAGGTGATTCGCAGCCTGAGCGAAAAGACTGAACGTGGTTCAGATGAACACGTGCCATACCGAGACTCAAAGCTTACTCGCATACTTGCGAGCTCTCTCGGTGGCAACGCGAGGACGGCGGTCATAACCTGCATCTCTGCGGCGGCATCCGCACTCGAGGCTACAAGGGCAGCTCTTTTTTTCGCGTCACAGGCCAAGCGCGTAAGAAACCGCGCTACCGTCAACGAGGTCATCGATGACAAGGCATTGATTCGTCGTTATCGGGCAGAGATCGCTGAGCTTCAGCGCATCATTGCACTTGCCACTGGGAACACCAACAGAGGTGAATTGTTCGGCACTGCGGAGGAAATTGCTCGCATTCGAGAGGAGAAGAGAGCTGCGGAGGAGGCACGGGCACGAGCTGAGGCTCGAATTGCAACTCTTGAGCGCTTTCTCCTCGGAGGTTCCACCGCCGAAGATGACGGCGACGAAATCCTCAACGAGGGACACAGACTCAGCTCCAGGCATCGCAGACGAAGATCCTGGTCACCATCGCCAGGCAAACCCATGCGCCGCCGCCGCCGCGGTACCCCAAGCAAGCAATCAGCAGTGAACAAACCCACCGCATCTGTCGCCGTGAATGAAGACACTGATGACCGTGGTCACTCGGTTCGCGGTAAGCTTGGATTCTTCAGGCTCGTCGGCTCCACTGTGCGCCGCTCACTCGGCTTTGCGCTGAACAGGGCAGCAAATGCCAAGGGCGCAGACGTAATCAGCCCGACAGCAAGCCATCCCAACACGCCAAGGTCAGCGGCGAGCGATACCGATGAGTCTGGATATTCACTCACTGACGATGATACCCTCGGGGAGCTTGTATCACTGGCCGCTATTCGCCGGGCACGCGCGGATGCACTCGCCGCAGAGCTGAAAGCCGACACCAGCACTGCAACGCCCGTCAAAGTTGTCGCCGCTGCCGCTGCAAACGAGACCTCTGAGAATAATGTCGGACCCACCAGCATCGATAATGGATGCAACGCTAGCCCGGGTCGACGCGCCGAGGCTGGGCGGCAGCTCGAGGCTGAGCAGAACTTACTGCGGATGGGCGTCACCACGCATGCGAGGAGGGGTGAATCTCCTGAGGCTGTCATTGAGCGCCTGCAGCTGCAGCTGAGAGAACTTCAGGAGGACAAGGTCGTCTACGACATCATGGACGCGGCAAAGGAAACACTCATCGAAGGTTTGGAGTGCGAGTTGTCGCGACTGAGGAGCGAGCAGGAGCGCATGAACTCTGCACAAGCTGCAGCGGATGCCCTCCAGCGAAAGCTTGAGCTCTTGGAGACTGACCTTGGCGTGTTCTGGAAAGAAGGCGAGTCCCCGAAGCCTTCACGAGAAGGAAGCGGGTGCAGTGAAACGTCGATTGATGATGACCCGATCGTCGACACAGAGGCGCACATTCGAGTGAACAACGCATACGACCTAATAGACCTGAGGGATTCCGTCCTCGGCAGCCCGCTGAAGAGTCTGGCGAAAATTGTAACCGCAGGAGCTAAGATTGTCAAGGTTGTGGATGCCGCCCTGAAGGAGGAGGACGAGGACAACTTGCCGCCGAGCGCATCACCGCTCTCTGAGCTCAGCCCCGTGAAGGTCAGTCAGCACCGACACACGCGATCAAGGAGTCGTGGATCGATTGGGCCCAACTGCGGCGGGAAGGAAAATTTTGGAGGTAATGGATTTGTGAATCCCTTCTCGGAGGCGGCACTGGCAGAGTACGAGGCTGAGAATGAGATGTGCAGCTGGGCGTCGGATCAGACGAGTAGGGTTCTCGAAGACGATAGGACGAAGAGCAAAGAGAATGCGCTTTCTGCCATGGGTGAGCTGCCAGAGGAACCGAAGACCCTGATCGAGGATCCTTTGAGCGTTGACACCGTCATCGTGCACTACGATCGAGAGCTGGAGCAGCGGGAGATGGACGAGACGTTCCGTCGCCACCGTCGCGCCATGTCAGATTTATCCGGGACGACATCGCCTCGCACGGATGATTTCCCATCCGACGCGAGAGCCGCGGAGAAGGCGGCGGTGAAGTGGGAGAAGACGACGCTCAAGCACCAGATTGCCGGGCTTCGCGAGCGTTTCAGGGAGGCTCTCGCAGAAGCCAACGCGACGCGCGACGCGCTGGACAGCTACAAGGACACCGTCCAACGGGTCGAGTTTCAGAAGCGATTGCTGTGCGCGCAGGTCTTGGAGCTCGAAGCTTCGCTCGCGGAGAAGGAGGAGGAGAGCGCGAGGGTGGCGGAACGCGCGAGGGAGCGAGAGCGGGAGCTACTCGAGCGCGCAAAGGCTGGAGCCAGGTTGTCGCGTCAACCGGACAGCTGGGCGGGGTTGCCGACGGCGTCCTTCTTCCTGCCAAAGATTGTTCGACTGTGGCACCAGCTCCGGGTACCGCTTCGGCACCGCTCACAGTTCCTCCTCGCGTTCAGGGGGCGCGAGACCTTCTACTTCGAGGCTGAGTACCGGCGATTAGCGTGGCTCAAGGAGAGCCTCGTGACGGCGGCGGGATGGAGGGTGCCCGAGGACGACGACGGGCGCCGCTTCGTCGGAACCGAAGACGTCGCCGCGCTGCCGCCCTCGCTGAGGGAGGCTGAGCGAAAGCTCACCAAAGAGCGTCGATACCTGCGAGGGATGGCTCGACGCCTCGAGCGGCCCCAGTTGGAGGCCATATTCACCCAGTGGGGAATACCTCTCCGATCGAAGCGGCGCAAGCTTCGGCTCGTGAACCTGCTGTGGAGCGACGCCGACGTCCGTGCCGCCGCGGAGGGGCGTTCCCAGCGGTCGATGAACGGGTCGCGGTCGATGAACGGGTCGCGGTCGATGAACGGGTCGCGGTCGATGAACGGGTCGCGGTCGATCGACGAGACCGACTGCTTCGTCCGACTGCGCGACCACGCCGAGCTCGTGCTGCAGCTCGGCGGGGTGGAGGCGACGGAGGACATGTTCGGCTTGGTGTTCAGCCAGGCTGGGACGACGTCCGGTTCGGCGACGACGTTGACACAGCTGGGTCGCGCGGCTCGGAGCCTGCAAAGTTTGTGGACCGCCGCCGCGGGGGGCGGGCGGTGAGCGCGGCTCGAGACTGTCTGCTAGATTTAATTCAGCTATGATATATGGCCGTGAACTAACACTTACGCCGTGAACTTGAGGCACCGGGTCTCGGTGTGGACGGCGTTGCACTTGCGACTGCAGAACTTCATCCCGCAGCGTGCGCAGTTGTAGTTGGACGCGTAGCCGCACACGGAGCAGTACTTTCGACCCGTGGACGTCACCGATGGACCCGCCGCCGCGGTGAGGTACGTCGGTATCTCCCTCGGCACCCTGTCCAGCATCGCCTCGTCCAGGTGCGCGGCGAACGATCTCGGCCCTTTCTTCGTCGCCACCGCGCCGCGCGTCGTTCTCTTCCCACCCTTGCCCCCGCCCTTCTTCTTCAGGACCGTGCCCACACCCTCTCCCTCCTCCACCTCGTATTCGCTGTCGTCGTCGGCCGCCTCCGCCTCGGCGTTATCGTTCTCGAGCGCATCCAAACGAGCAGCGGCGACCTGCGATGCGGTGGGGGTTGCGGGGCGAAAAGTTAGCGGGCGGAACGGGAGGGCGGCATCGGGTCGGGAAGACGGACGGATGCAGGGCTGCTTCGCACCTGTCGTCGCGTGTCATCGTCCACGCGCTTAAGCGCCTTGGCGACTGTCTTGACGCGGGTCGACTTTCGCTCTCCCATCTCTCGAGCCTCGCGCGCGCCTGGGGAGGATGAGTCGGCGGCCACGAACCGGGAAGCGACTTCGACACGACCGCGAAATTTGGACTGTGAGGGGCCCTCGGTTTCCGTTGAAGTTGAAAGGGAGAAAGGTGGGCTGGGACGGGGCGGTCCGGGGTAGGAGCTGGGTTCATGGATCCGTTCATCCATCGATACTGACGTGTGAGACCCCGCAGCGCGTCATACCGCATTGGACTCGATCGCAGAACGCCCGGGGATGACCGCGCGCGCTGCGACAGCGACTCGCGAACAATGTTGGTTTTCAAATGTTCAAAGTTCCCCTTCCCGTGGTCTTTCTCTGACGTCTTTCTCTAACGACCTCCCGCATGACAGCAAAACATGTGATAGATTCTAGTACAATTCCGTGTCCTCGCCAGGCATCTCCCGTGGAACGCTGGCCCTGGCGCGCGGCCACTTTCGCCGGTCTCGGCCGCTCACTTCTTGCTCTTCCCCTTGCCACTCTTGAGCGACCCCTTCTCGCTCTTCGCCGGTGGAAGAGCAGCTGCCGCGCTGCTCTTGGGGTTCTCAGGCGCCGTCGCCCACCTCATCGCGCAGAGCGCGAAGTGTTCCTTGGGGCTCTTGTCGGGGTTGTCACTCTTCACCTGAGCGAGATTCGTCCTCATAAACTCGTTGAACTTGGTGGGCGCGCGGGGAGCGCGCTTCTCCTTTTTCTTCTTGATTGGTTTGCCGTCCGCATCCAGCAGCAGGGCGCCGGGGCCCCTCTTCCCCAGGGTGACGCCGCCCGCCGCCGCGAAAATCTCGGAGATCTCCTGCGCAGCCTCCGCGAGCTTCGCGAAGGCCGGCGCCAGCTTGCTCATTTCCATGTTGGTACCTGTGGTGCGACGACGCTGCCGCGCTGGCGTGAGTGCCAGATCAGCAAAAAAGCTTATCCCTTTGAAATCCTGGTTTGAAATCCTGGTTTGAAACGGGTCTCTCAAAATGAGCAATGAAAGGAAGACCTTGTTTGTTAGCGAGACGTCCTCGTTCAGGCTCACAGCGCGCGGGGAGGAGCGATGGACAAGGTGAAGGGTTTTGCATTGAAGGCGAAGGAGAAAGGCTCAGCGGTGGCGGCCGCGGCGAAGGAGAAGGGCTCAGCGGCCATGGAGAAGGCCATGGAGAAGGCCAAGGAGTCAGCTGGGAGGGCCAAAGAGAAGGTGAACGAAAAGCGCGATCAGCTCAGGCCAAAGCTGCAGGAGGCGTACGGCAAAGCTGATCCCGGTTTGCAGGAGTGGTTGCGAAAACCCCATGTCGAGTACCTGAGGTCAAATCCCAAGGCTATGATCGCGCTCTGTACCCTCTTCGCGGCGGTCGGGGTGCCAGGGGCATCGACAATTAGCACGTGCCTGAGCCTGATGGGGCCGGTGGAGGCGCTCGCGCCGTTGATAGTCATGTTCGCGGAGCCGTTGGCGGCGATGCTCGTTTAGTCAGTATTCGAAACATTCGAAACATATTGTTGGCAAGTCATTCAGAGCTCTCCGTCCTCCTTATCTTCGTCGTCGTCCGCGGCGGCGCCGCCGTTGGGCGGAGGCGGCGGGTACGCGCCGTCATCCCCGTGGTGGCGCTTGCGATCGCGGTCCCTGTCGTCCCGCCTGCCCCGGGACGAGGACCTGTCGCGTTTGTACCCCCTGTCGCGGTCTTCGTACCTGTCCCTGCCCCTGGACCGGTCCCTGTCCCTGTCGCGTCGATCCCTGTCCCTGTCCCTGTCCCTGTCCCTGTCGCGTCGATCCCTGTCGTCGTACCGGTCCCGGCCGCGATCCCCGTCGCGCCTGTCGTCCCTTCGGTCCCTGCTCCTGTCGTCCCTTCGGTCCCTGCTCCTGTCATCGCGGCGATCGTACCTGCTCGAGTTCCGGTCCCTGCCGCGATCCCGATCGTCGCGGCGCGAGTCGCGGGAGCTGCCCCGCCGCGAGTCGCGCCGGTCGCCGCCGCCGCCGCCGTATCCCTGCTGCGGTCCACCGCCGTATCCGTGACCCGCGTATCCGCCGCCGCCAGCCTCCTGGGCCCGGTTGTGGTACGCCTGATCGCGACCGGCGACGAGGCTGTTCTCGGTCTTACCCCCGCGTCGGGTCCCGCCGAGCCCGCCGTTGAACCGCCTGGGCTTCCAGTCGGGCACGGTGCGCCCGCGCTCGGCGTCCACCAGGATCCTCCTGCCCTCGAGCCTCAGCCCATCCGCCGACCTGTACGCGTGCTTCATGTCGCTCTCCCTGTCGAACTCGACGAAGGCGTACCCCCTGGGCTTTCCGTCCTGGTCCTCCACGACGGTCACGGACTTGACCGCCCCGAATCTCTCGAACTCGCGCCTGAGCGCAGCCTCGTCGACGTCGTAGCTCAGCCTGCCGACGAAGAGGGTCTTGTACGGGTCCGAGTCCGCGAGCTTCGGATCCTCCTTCGGGTTCCAGCTCTTGATGTCATTCTCGATCCTCGCGTCGTTCTCCTTGGCCTTCTCGGCGGCCCTCCTGGTCTTCTTCTCCGCCTTGGTCTCCTTCGGCTCGGCCGGGGGCGGCGGAGGATCTTCCTCGGGATCGGTGAAGAGCTTGACGTAGTCCGCGATGCCGGTGTAGGGCTGGGTCTTCTTTGGCTTGGCGGGGGGCGGATGATATTCCGAGGGAGGTCTCGCGACGAACAGCCGAAGCAGCGAAGGAGTCAGGCCCGTCTGGTGCACCGACGCGTTGGGCGCGGGTCTCAGGCCGTGCATTATTGGCGGGCGCATCATCCCCGGCATCATCGGCGGAAACCCGGGCCGGAACCCCGGGAACCCCGGCGGCGGGGGCAGGCCGAAGCCGCCGGGCGGCGGTGGGAGGCTCCCGGGCGGAGCCCGAGGGAGCTCACGCAGAGATTGGGGCGCGGGCTTCAACATGATCGACCTTCGCGCTCCGATCGAGTGGCGGTGAATTAGGGCAAAGGGCTTCTCCTGACCTGCTCGCTGCTGTGAACTGGTCTGCTGGTTATGCGTAAATCTGGTATCGGCGCCGACTTTCAAAAATCGGGGGATTTGAACACCACTCAGATCTGCTCTCGCTCACAAAGTCACTGTCGCGGGCACCACGCTCCGAGGCTCCGATACGAACGAGACGGCGAGAGGCGCACAGATCCCGCACCCTCCACTCTCGTTTCGCAGGCTCGACGTCAAGGACAGCTTTCGTTGTTCTTCCAGCGTCGAAGTTTGAAAAAAACTTCGTCGGCACCACGATTGCTCGTGGTCTCCAAGCGGTAGCGCTCGTTCGCCGCAGTTGGTCGGTCACCGCATCGCAGCTCTCGCAGCCGCGTCACTCGCTCTTCGGTGCCCCTACGTACACGCCCTCCCACTGCGGTCGGGTGTTGTGTTTCTCCTCATCCTTCTCCACCTCTCCGAGTAACGAGTTCACGATGGCGAGCGAAGCGTCCACGGTTCGCCCCTTCCAGGTGGTCGTGGCTGCCACCAAGGGCGAGATGGGCATCGGCTACCAGGGTGGCCTGCCCTGGAACCTCCCCAAGGATATGGCCTACTTCAAAGCGGTCACCTCCCAGGTGAACGAGCCCGGAACCAAGAACGCCGTGGTCATGGGCCGCAAGACGTGGGAGTCCATCCCGGCCAAGTTCCGACCCCTGCCCGGCCGCGTCAACGTCGTCCTGAGCCGCGGCCACACCCTGGTGGAGGCCGGCTCGGAGAACTCCGCGCCCGTGAACGGCGGGGGTAAGCCCGAGGTTCTCCCGGAAGGGGTCTTGCTCCGCCCCTCCCTCGAGGCTGCTCTCGAGCTCCTCTCCGCGCCCGAGCACGAGGCGGGTGTCGAGAAGGTCTTCGTCATCGGCGGCGCGCAGGTGTACGCCGAGGCGATGGCATCCCCCCACTGCCAGGCCCTTCACCTCACCGAGGTGACCCCGCCGGCGGATGAGCCAGAGAAGTACAAGTGCGACGCGTTCCTGCCCCAGATCGATCCCGCCAAGTTCAAGCTGTACGCCTCGGCCAAGCCGCTGAGGGAGAAGGACGGCGCCACCATCCAGTTCCTGACCTACTTCGGCGTGGACCCTGGCACGGGCAAGTTCCGCTCGCCCGGATCCAAGGTGCTCCCCGCGGGTGCCGTGGCGAAGGGGGTGCGACACGAGGAGATGCAGTACCTCGACCTGATCAAGGAGATCATGGAGGAGGGCAACGTGAAGGGTGACCGCACCGGAACGGGCACAATCAGCAAGTTTGGCTGCCAAATGCGTTTCGACCTTCGCCGCAGCTTCCCGCTGCTCACCACCAAGCGTGTCTTCTGGAGGGGCGTCGCGGAGGAGCTCATCTGGTTCGTCAAGGGCTGCACCAGCGCCAAGGAACTCCAGGACAAGGACATTCACATTTGGGACGGCAACGGAAGCCGCGAGTACCTCGACAGCGTCGGCCTGGGTCACAGGGAGGAGGGTGACCTCGGGCCGGTGTACGGCTTCCAGTGGCGCCACTTCGGCGCCGAGTACAAGGACATGCACGCCGACTACACCGGTCAGGGAGTGGACCAGCTCGCGGAGGTGATCGACAAGATCAAGAACAACCCCAACGACAGGCGCATCCTGCTCACCGCGTGGAACCCCGCGGCGCTCAAGGAGATGGCCCTGCCCCCGTGCCACATGTTCTGCCAGTTTTACGTCGCAAACGGTGAGTTATCGTGCCAGATGTACCAGAGGTCGTGCGACATGGGCCTCGGTGTGCCCTTCAACATCGCGAGCTACTCCCTGCTCACCTGCATGGTGGCGCAGGTGTGCGGACTGAAGCCTGGAGACTTTGTGCACTGCTGCGGCGACACCCACGTGTACTCCAACCACGTCGAGCCCCTCTACAAGCAGCTCGAGAACGAGCCCAGGCCGTTCCCGACGCTCAAGATTAACCCGGAGAAGAAGGACATCGATTCCTTCGAGTTCAGCGATTTCGAGATCGTGGATTACGACCCGCATCCCAAAATAGCCATGCAAATGGCGGTCTAAAGCAGTCGCGGTGGTGGGATGAAGGCGGTATGAGAAGCGAGAGGCGAACGCTCAAAAGTGCCCTTCACGGGGCGGCGATAAAACTATCAATAACCACATATTGCTTTGCTAAACCCATCCTCACGGCTTGAAGTCCTTCGGCAGCCCCAGCGTCGCGAGCGTCGCGTCCCAGAGCTTCGCCGCCGCCTCGTCGTCGAGTGCCGGCGGACTAGGCGACTTTGCGACGCACTCAGATGTGAAATACGGCGCCCGCCCCGTGCCGGTGAGCGCCTCCCCTCTCGTCGCCGCGTACAAACTGGCGCGCGCGCCCTCGTTGGGCGTGAGCAACACGCGGCTCATGATGATCTTGTACGCCACCTGGACCACGTACGGCAGCGTCCTGACCACCCCGGTGACGATGTTCCCCGGGTGCACCGTCACGCACCGAACCGTCGCGTCGCCCCTCACCGAGCCGTCCTCGCCGTCCATCACCCCGAGCCTACGCTCCAGCTCCCGCGTGAACTGGATTTCCGCCAGCTTGCTCTGCGCGTACGCCGCCCTGGCTCCGTACGACCGCCGTTCGAACCCGAGGTCGTCCAGCGGGAGCCTCGGGCAGAACTGGTGGAGCTTGCTGCACACAAACACCACCCTCGCGGGCGCCGACGCGGTGCCCGCGGTCTTGAGCGACGGCATGAGCAGGAGCGAGAGGAGCGCGGGGGCGAGGAAGTTGGTGCCATAGTGCGACTCGTGGCCGTCCTTCGTGCGGTTGAACGCGCCGGACATGTCGAAGACGCCGGCGTTGTTCAGCAGACAGTGCAGGGGCTCCCCTTTGGCCAGGAAGGCTGAGGCGAAGGCCCTGACGGAGTCCAGCGAGTCGAGGTCCAGGTGCATCACCTCGCACCTCAGCGGCTCGAATTCCGTGGAGTTCCACGAGTCGATCAGCGCCTGTCCGCGCTTCACCGTTCGGCACGCGAGCACCACGCGCGCACCGGCTCTCGCGAGCGTCTCCGCGGTCGTCGTGCCGATCCCGCTCGTGGGTCCGGTGACGATGAAGGTCTTCCCCTTGACGTCGGGGCCGAGCACCTCCGCCGGGTCGGTGGGCAGGTGGCGCGTGTGCCAACGCTGTAGCATCACATCGTCCACGACATCGAACCACGTTCCGAGTCCCATGGCGCTATCCGAACGCCTCTGTATCCTGCGGGTGTGATTATTTGTGGACGACGTTTCACACCTTCAGCTGCTCAGCTCGCGAAGCTGCAGTCGCGGAGCAGATCTGATCTGAACTCCCTCCTTTGTGACTGGCTGGCACTGTACGTCGTGCGAATTACAGGAGATGTCATGTCGTTTAGTCAGGATCCTCATGTAAATACGAATTATGTACTTGAACGTTGCATCGCTTATGGACATACCGCAAGACCCTGACTGGAATACTGTGGGCCAACATCGAATTGTCTCTGGCAAAAAATTTCGGTTACATATTTTTTGGCCCGCGCCCGACGCTGCACACAATGGAGCACGACGTCGAGGCAGCGACGCCTCTGCTGGGCGGGGACGATGCCCGCACGCGGTCCCGCGGGTCCTCGCGACCCGTGGTGATCGCGCTCGGGTCCCTCGCGTTCGCCGCGCTCCTCGGGCTGGGCGTGTACACCCACAACGCGGGCCCTCTGCCCGTCCTGGACCTGCTGAAGGGCAAGGAGAGGCCCACGCCTGTGATGTACGCGCTTATGGGGGAGACCCAAGGTCTACCCCAGCAGCTCAGGTCGCTGCAGTGCTACGCCAAGATGGCGAGAGAGACCGGCTCGGAGCTGGTGGTGGGTCCCGTTAAGACCAGGGCGGTGAACGGCGGCGAGGACGAGTACGTCTCCTTCGACGCGATCGTCAAGCCCGAGCCAGGCACTTGGCGCGCGATGACCAAGGATGACCGCGCCGCGTTCCTCACCCACAACCTTGACCGCGGATGCATCACCGCGCTTCGCGAGCAGGACACCATCGGAACCACGTTCGTCTCCCCCGGCGACGAGACGGTTCGCTCGGATCCCTTCACCTCCGCGAAGGATTACCAGTCGGTGGTTGACAGCATCAAGGAGAGGGGCGGAAAGCCGTCGTGCGTGGCCTCCGCCGTGTACGCCGAGTGCGAGGAGCCGGGCACCGAGCTCGATTTCCAGGCTTCGAAGCACATAGAGCTTCTGTCCAGCGAGGTGCGCAAGTTTCTATTCGGCGCCGCGGACAGGAACTTCCGGGTGGTCCACGCGAGGTCCAACGCGGCGACGATGGGCATGCCGGTTTTCAAGTCGTTCAACTCGAACCAGGCGTCCATCAACATCGACCCGTTCGTCCACATGTGCCGCGAGGCCAAGGCGGGGCAAGGCCTTCCCACGTACGTCGCCACGGACGATATGAGCGCCAACACGCAGATGAAGTTGCAGAGCGTCGGGTGCAAGACGATCCACTCCATCCTCGGGTCGCAGAAGCTGGAGGACTGGGAGATGGCGGCGCTCGACCAGTTCATGATGGCTGACGCCACCGAGCACTACTCCATGAGGTGCACCACTATGGACATCATCGCCAGCTCGTCCAGGCGCATTCGTCAGAAAATGCCGTCGAAGTGGTACCTCAACAACGCGCAAAAGTTCCACGAGATTGCAGACGGGTCCAACATGAAGCAGTGCGAGGCGGGCGTCAAGGTTGCCGAGGAGATTGAGGAGGCAAACCAGCCCAAGGGCGAGGGTAAGCAGTTCGCCAAGGCGGCGGAGGCGAAGGCTAGGGCGCGACAGGCGGCAGAAGATCGTGCCGCGGTGGCCGCCGCGGGTAGGGGAGACGATATCGAGATTCAGGGCCTGAACGACGCCGACGGGGGCAACGCATTTGCCATCGCCACGTTCCTGGCCAACGAGCAGGAAAAGGACGACCCCATCGAGAAGTTCCTTCGTGAGGTTGGCCGAGGGACTGCGCAGGGGCGATGATCGCAACACTCTAATAGTGGTATTTCGCGCGTGTAATTTGTTTCTAAGCTAGCCGTGAGAACGTCGTTGTTCCCTGAGTGTGCGTGTGGTCAGTCGAAGTCGAAATCCTCGTCAATCTCAGCCGGTACCCTCACAAACAATCCGACCGCGTCTGGGCCGTTCACCGTCTGCCTGTCGTACCTGAAGACCAACTCCATGTGCCCGCGGTTGGACGCCACGCCTATCATCGCGTTGCTCGGGTTGGTCTGCACTCCCTGCAGACCCTTCCACAGCTGCTTGGTGTTCACGGCGACCAGAGCCGCCGACCCGCTCGCCACCGCCTCGGCGAGACGCTCCGACGCGCCAGCCGCGTCGTCGTCGTCGTCCACGCCGCCTTGAGCCGTCTCGTACTGGTCCTCGGCGACGGGAAGCACCGGTAGACCCCTGTACTCCGTCCCGAGGGTCACGCTCCCTCCCTTCGCGGTGGCCAGGTGGAGCGACCCGGCTTTGGTGGTGGCGAGTTCCGTCCGGGGCCCCACCGCCTTGAACCTCTCCGCCGCCTGGTGAGCACCCTCCGTCGCTTGCCTGTCCAGGTTGAGCCAGTAGGGCACGTTCACGACGTTCGCCTGCACGATATGCTCCAGATCCTCGAGCTCGCGCTTGTTCAGGGGGCCTCCAAGCGGCACGTCCTGCGTGATATCAACGAGGCCGGTGCTGGCAAAGTTGAGGAATGGCAGCGAGAGGCCCTCGCGGATGACGCGCTTGATGAGCTTCACCTCGACGTGCGTCGCCTCGCTCCCTACGAGCCCCCTCAGCACGCGGTACAGCGTCGCCGTTTCGAGCTTGACCGCGATCTTATCAGCGTTGTTGCTCGCGATCCTGTACTCGTCGAAGGCCTCCTTGACGAGCAGATCCGCGTGGAGCTCCAGACCGCCTGAATCGGCGGCACCCTGCACAAGGTGCAGCGTCTCCGGGGTGAACAGCACCGATAGCTCCTTGCCCATCTTCTCGAAGATGGGCACGAAGCGCTCGAGCCAGGTCACCCCCATTGAGCTGAGCGTGCACTTGAACTTCATCCCCCCGGAAGTCCTCCCCTCCGCGCGCTGAAGCCGCGGCCCTGCCGACACTGGCAGACTAGGCACCCCAGCGCGCCAAAAGAGCAGTTTGAATCCGGCCTCTGAGGGGCCGATCGACAGCTGACGAGTTAAGGCAACGAGAAGGAACCCATTCATTCGTTGGGGCGCATAGGAGCGGCATGGATCGGAGTGGCGGTGTCATCGCGGATGTGCCGTCAACATCTGGAGCGGCGGGTGCCCGGTCAGGCGGCGAGGGGGGAGAGCGGGGGATCAGGGCGAAGGTTGAAGGTTGCAAGGTGAAGATTAATTCCTGGGAGACGGAGTTCGCAAAGGCGCACGGCAGGAAGCCGACAGGAGATGAGGTGAGAGCCGACAAGCAAGTGTACGCCATGTATCGGGAGTACAGGGTCCTCAAGGCTGAGCTGGAGAAGGAAAACGCGGCGCAGACGCGCGGAGGGGCGAAGCCTTCCGCGCCAGATCCGCGGATGCAGACATCGGCCCCCCTCAGGGACGTCGGGTCGAACGCGCCAAGGCCATCCTCGCGTCGTCCCGCCGCCGACAGCAGCGACGATGAGGACGACGAGGAGGTGGTGGAAGCAACGCCCGTGAAAAAGGCCGCGATCCGTTCCCGCCCTTCGCAGTCGCAGCCCGGACCCCCGGAGACTCGGGCTGGTGCCCCAACTCTCCCACTTGCAGCCTCGATGCCGCCGTCAACCTCGGCACCCGCAATCGCGAAGCCAGAGGTCAAGCTGCCGCCTCGCGTCGCGTCGAAGCCGGTCGGTGGGATGTCGTCTTCGGTTCCCTCGCTCGCTCGCGCCGGCTCCGGGATGCACAGACGGGGACCGGCGATTGGAGGCTTCGCCCGCATGGCAGAGCAGCGCAAAGCAGCAGTTGAGACCTCGTCGTTTGAACCGCTGCTGTGCGATTCGCGCGGCGTGCTAGGATCGGACGTGGTGACCAAGGCGGGGGCGGGAAGTGGGGGTGCGAAGAGGTCTCCGGATATGACCCTGTCCTCGTTTTTGGAGGATGACGGGAAGGAGAAAATGAAGGTGCCCATCATCATGCCGGAGCCGCCCCGCCAACCCAAGGAGAAGCGGAAGGCTCCTCCCATGCCGGTTTACGATATAAAGCCTAAGAGGAAGGCGCCGGAGCGTTCGATCGACGAACCCGACGAAGATGAAATGTTGGCGATGATGGAGGCTGAGGAGCGCGACGCGCAGCCGCCGATGCCCGCGGATGATGGCGGGGAAGACTTGACGGCAGCTGAGGAGAGAGCCGCCGCTCGTGCCGCAAAGAAACGGGAGGAGGCTGTGGCCAAGAGGGAGGCGCGGATGGCGGCGGAGAAGACGAATGACAATGAAGGCTCCGACGGCGACGATGAGGACTACAGCATCAGTGACTCTGATGAATGTGCGATAGCCGTGGTCCAGCCCAAAAGGAGGCGTGCTGCCGCCCCTGCAAAGCCCAGGCCCTCAAAGGCCGCGCCCGTACCCACGGCTGAGCCGGCAAAACAGATGTCCGCTCGCGAGAGGGCGGACGCGCACAGCGCCGCCAGGAACGCGGCGTTCGAGGCTGAGCTCGCGAAGAAGGAGAAGAAGCGCACCGCGAGTCGCGCCAAGCCTCTTGAGTCTGCGGACTGGCGTGGTGCCGGAGATGAGGCTCCCGAGGCTCCGGTTCCAGAGAGGAAGCCCGCCAAGAGGAGCAAGACTGCCCACGGTAACTTCGTCAAGATGAACCTGAACAAGAGGAACACCTACAAGACCAAGATTAAGAACGGAGCCAAGAAGACGGGCGCAAACTCACGGTACGGCGGCGGCATGAGGAACTGGAACACCAAGGAGAGGAAACGGAAGGCAGTGCCGGAGCCCACTGAGAATGGCCAATCCGTGTGGCAGCAGGGCGACTGGGCTGATCGCAACGCGGCCAAGAAGGTGACCGAGGAGGATAAACGAAAGGCGATGGAGGAGGCGAAAGCAGAGCACCTCAACCAGGCGGTTGGCATGAAGCAGTCCGCGGCTGCCATCGCCGCGGCGGAGGCACGAGAGAAGCTCGAGAAGCCGAGCCCCGAGCTCGACGCCGCGTGCGCAGCCGCGCTCGCAAACCCGACAGAGGAGGCCCTTGTGGATATCCTTCGGCGCGTGTTTGGACACTCGGTCTTCCGACCCGGACAGCTAGATGTGATCCAGCGGGTGCTTCGGGGCGGATCCACGCTGGCACTCTTGCCCACCGGCGCAGGTAAGTCGCTGACCTACCAGCTTCCCGCAATGCTCCTGCCGGGTCTCACCCTGGTAGTGTCGCCGCTGCTGGCGCTCATGACCGATCAGCTCCGCGGTTTGCCCCCGGCGCTGCCCGGCGCCGCGCTTCGCAGCGATCAGAAACCCGCGCAGCTGTTCGGCACCCTGGATGAGTTGCGAGCCGGGCGCCTAAAGGTGCTCTTCGTGTCCCCGGAGAGGCTGCTAAACGAGAGATTTCTGTCTGACCTGCGATGCGTGCCCGGAGGCGTGTCACTGGCGGTCGTGGACGAGGCACACTGCGTCTCCGAGTGGTCACACAACTTTCGTCCGGCGTACCACCGCCTGGGACGCATCCTGCGATCCCGGCTTCAGCTTCAAGGTCCGGTGCTGGCACTCTCAGCCACAGCCACCGCGCGCACTGAGCGCCATCTCAGGTCTCAGCTGTGTATCCCGAAGGAGGGTGCGTATCGCAACGACACGATCCGGCCGAACCTGACACTGGCCGCCATGCGTGTTCCGGCCAACTCCAGGGATCCTACCCTGTTTTACATGCTCACGAAGGAGCCGGGGTACAGCGAGGGATCGGTCATCGTCTACACAGCATTTCAGAACCAGGCAGAGACTGTGGCTGCGTACCTGCAGACCAAGGGCGTCATCGCCAAGGCTTACCACGCGGGTCAGGAGCCGAAGGATCGCGCCAGAACCCAGGCGCAGTTCTTTGGCGGCAGCGTGCGGGTGGTCGTCGCGACGGTTGCCTTCGGCATGGGCCTTGACAAGCCCGACATCCGCGCCGTGATCAACTACAGCCTTCCGAGGTCACCTGAGGCGTACATTCAGCAGGCAGGGCGCGCCGGTAGAGACGGACAGCCGGCGCGGTGCGTGTCGTTCATCGACCCCCAGGACTTTACCAGGCTTCGATCGCTGTCCTTCACCGACGGCGTGGACAGGTCAACGGTGCTGAAGCTCCTCGAGAAGGTGTTCCTGGGCAAGCAAAAGGACGCCGTCGCGGAGGGCCAACAGACGGTGGGAGCGCTGATAGTGCAGAAGCTCGAACGGGAGTTGGACATGCGCGGCGAGGTGATCGAGACGGTACTTTCGTGTCTGGAGCTCTGGGACGACGCGGAGATTTCGCGGCGATGCGCTGCGACGGCGAGTGAGGACGGGGCTGAGGGCATCGAGGCTCTGGAGGGTGACGCGAGCAACGAAGGCGTGGGACACCTCATCAGGGTTCTGCCGGACATCCGCGCCACTTGCGAGCTCAGGTTCCACGGTAAGACGCCCGAGCAGCTGGCGACGCAGTGTCCACTCGTCGCCGCTGTGCTGCAGATCGGCGGTAAGCCCAAGGCTGGCGCGTACAGATTCTCTGTGGCTGAGGCTGCGCGCCGCATGGGCGACGGCCTCGAGGAGGTCAGCGCGCAGTTGCAGGCTCTCAGCGCCAACGGGGAGGCTGCGTACGAGCTCACGGACCGAGCCGTCGGGTACGAGATTCTCCATCCGCCGCCGGACCTCCGCCAGCTCGCCGCCGCCCTCGCCAATCACCTCGCTCGCGTCGAGGCGTCTACCGTCGAGAAGCTGGACACCGTGTACGGCGCGCTGGTCGCGGCGGCGGATTGCGAGGATGACGAATCGCAGGGCGCGTCGCTCAGAACCAGCCTCGAGGCGTACCTCGGCGGCGACGGCGCGTTTCACGTTCCCGACCTCGCCGACGTCGTCTCCAAGGAGGAGCCGAGGAGGTTGCGCGATGACGTGAGGGAGCTGCTCACCACGCGAAGCGGCGGGAAAAGCGGCGGCGCGGGTGCGATGTCCGCGCGCGCGGTGGCGAGGGTGCTACACGGTCTCGGGTCGCCGGCCTACCCGGCTCAGGAGTGGAGACGAAACGACATCGGGAAGCGCATGTGGGAGAAATACGTCGGGACAGACTTCAACCTTCTGGTCAAGGTGGCGTCCGAGGAGCTGCTCGCCATGAGAGGGGTCGTTCGCCAGAAGTAGTCATGGCGTCGGTTGGCTAAAATACAGGACGACGAGCCTTAACTATGCATCTTTTTTCGCCGCCACCTCTTCCTTCTTTGGTTCCTCCGGGACGGACCCGAAACCAAAGAAACCACTAACCGCTGAGGTGGTCTTGTTCAGTCCGTCTGCGACCGCCTCGCCCGTGTCTGACAGCCCCTTACCAATTGCCTGCCCGGTGTCCGAGATGCCCTTGCCGATTGCGCCCACTCCACCCACAATCATGTTCCCACCCTCAGCCACGCCGCCAACCACCGAGCCGCCGATGGATAGCAGCCCCTCTCCGACCGCTGAGATGTCCTTTGTAAGGGAGTCCAGGATTTCCTGCTGGAAGTCCTTGATGATTTCGTTGAGCAGGCCTGCCGCGCACTCCCTTGCGAGCATGCCAACCTTGCCGGTGAACTTCTCCAACTGCCAAGACTTGAACTTGAACGCTTTCTCGCTCACCGCCAGAATGTGTATGTTCCATTCTGTGAATGTCAGGTGCTCCACATTCAGGACCAACTTCCTCTTCTTCCTTTTCTCCTCCTCCGTCTCCTCCGGTGGTTTTTGGTTCACCCGCTCCAACAGCGTGATCAGGGCGTTGAGTTTGTTGGTGACATCCGCACCAGCTGACTGGATACCGCTGCTGATATTCCCGGGGAGCGCCGCCGCCTGAGCGGTGACCTCCTTGAGCTGCTTATCAATCTCCGCCTGAGCCGCGCTGAACGTATCGGTGACTGACGAGAAGAAGGACGTTTCCTTGACCTCGATGTTCTTCTCCTTCAGCGCCGCCGCCGCCTCCTCGGCGAGCCTCTTTTCCTCCAGCGCCGCTTTCAACGCCTCTTCCTCCCTGTTTATCTCCTCCGCCAGCTGCGCGGCGGTCTGCCGGCGTATGCCCTGGAAGTTACGTATCTTCTTACCCTGCTTGGGGTCGAACACCTCGTCGACGTACACCACCGCGCCGTGCACGGCGACGAGCTCCACCTCCCCGAAGGTCCACCCGACGACAAAGTTACCCCGGCCCCGCACCCCTGCCAGGCTCAGCGGGTTACACCGCACCAGCACCCTCTCCATGGACACCAAGAACGGGGCGTTGAACGCGCCCGTGGGTGGGTTCCCCAACCTGAACCCCTCCACCGTCGCTGTCGCCGTCGTGGGCGTCGCTCCGGGTCGGACCCGGACGGCGTCGATCTGCACGTCGCACGCCAGCTTCGCGCGCATCTTGGTCAACACCTTCTTCGTCACGAAGGCGTCGAAGCGCGCCACCAGCTTCGCGTGGTTGTATTTCACCCACGCGATGAGCAGACACGTGACGGTGACCAGGACGGCGACGATGCGCAGCCACGGCAGCCTCGAGACGAACACGGCGACGCGCCCCGCGAAGTTGACTCCGAGGAGGGGCACGAACGGCTCGTCGATAACGTGCAACTCGTCGGCGGCCGCGCGGAGCATCGCCGCCGCGCGGTCGATCGAGTCTGCCAGACCCTTGGGGTCGGCGTAAGACGACATCGAGGCTGCGAGGGCCCGGAGCCTTGCTCTGGTGGCTCTGATGCTTGTCCAAAAAAAACTGGCAGACTGGACAGCTGGACTGCTCAGATCCAGCAGTGCAGGTGAGACTCCCGGTCTCAGTCCTCAGGGCGAGGGGGCGAGCGTAGCGAAGATGGAGGAGCTCCTGGACCAGCAAGCGGAGCTTCTGAAGGTTGGCGAGGACCTGCTGCGGCGGTCCAGCGATGTCATGAGGGAGGCCGTGGGCCCCGATGCGCTGCGCAAAGGGTACGAGGTGTGGATGGGTTTTTACCACGCCGTCGACTGGACCGAGTCGTGGATCCGATGCGTACTGGCGATGGAGGTTCTGACCCTCATCGCCGCGGTGGCGCTGCGTAAGAGTGAAACGGCGCAGACGGTGCTGTTCGTGTGGTGCATGCTCGTAGCCTTTTCGGCGAGGACCCTGAACGAGTGGGGCGGGCGCCACTGGCGTTCCTTCTCGAAGCAAAACTACTTCGACGAGAACGGGTTCTTCATTAGCACGGTGCTGTCGACGCCGATGATGGTAACGCAGGTGGTGGTGCTCGTGAACTTCTTCCGACTGATGGTGTCGATGATGATCAAGACGAAACGCGCACAGCTCCGGGCGAAGGCAAAGAAAGATGAGTAGGTAGCGTCACTGTTCTCAAACGTAGTCGTAGCGTCAAGACGACGCCAGGGGCTCCAGAGGCTCCCCGTCCCTGGCGAAGGTCGCCCATCCCTTCTCCCTCACGTCGTCGGGCAGCGCGAGCCACGCCGACGCGATCGCCCCCGCCAGCGCCTCGTCGTGCCCGCGATACGTCCCGCCCTCCGCTCCGCCCGCCTTCTTGGCCGCCGCGTCGATGAACTGCTTCCCCTCCCGCCGCCACTTGAGGATGCTCTCAGCCCTGGCGAAGGGGTTCTGGCCGGACGGCGCGCTGCCCATGTTTCCGCTCCTTCGGCGTGCCATTATGGCTATGTCCTCTCGCTTGCACCCCTTCATGGCGTACTCGAGGATGGCCAGCTGCGATCGCTTCACCCAGTATATGCAGTCCACCGGACACATCTCCACCGCGATCTGCATCGTCTCCTCTTCGTCGTTCCACTGTCGCGTGCATCTCGCCCTGCCCGCGTTCTGGTCCTCCACCATCTCGAACGTCCCCGCCGCCCACGTGACGCACGCGCGGCAGCCGATGCACGTGGACTCGTCGACAAAGATGGCTTTCGTTTCACTATCCGGGCCTAGCCATTGACTCACGGGCTTGCCATCGAACTGAGAACCGCCGTCGAAGGTTTTCCTGGCCCCCTCGACAGCCTTACGGTACGCCTCCCTCGTGGAGTCGTTGGACAGGGTCGCGTACGCCGAGTTGAGTAAAACAGCGAGGGGTTCGGCGACGGCGCCGACGATGTCCGGATGGGTCGTCTTTGTCAACCTCCTGAACGCCGCCTTCACCTCCTTGTCGTCGCAGTCGCAGTCCAGCCCGAGGAGCTCGAAGAAGTCGCACGGCGCCGCCGCGAGGAACCCGTCGTCGTCGCTCACCTCCCTGAAGTACTCCTTCGCCTCGGGGAGCAACACGATGGCGGTGCTGTTCTCTTTGTTGGCGCGAACCCGATGGCGACCGCGCGATGACCACTGCGCCCGCGTTGGAGCCAGGAGTGGGGCCCGGAGGCGCGCGCGCGTCTCGCGGAAGATTGGCGTCGTCGCGGGGATCGGGGTCGCCGCCACCGCGCTCATCGGATTTTGTGGAGCCTCCGGGCGTTGATCAACGAGGAGCGCTGTGACGAGCACTTCCGGAGCGCGGTGACTTTGCCCTGCACTCACGTGAATGTTGCAACCGACCGAACATTTCTCATTTTTACCAGACTGATTCGTATACGATCCACATGCAATGAGGTCCGCTTGTCCGCGAGCTGCGTCAGCATCTTGCCGCAGGATTTCCCGCGGGTTTTATTTATCCGCCCCATGCAAGGTTTCCCCCCAACAAACGTAAGACACGCGCCTCCAATCACCCCTCGTCGGAGCACCGCCCGACCTCGTGACCTGACCATCGCCGAAGAGTAACTTCACCCCTTCAGATCTGAGCTCAGACCCTGCAAACCCTTCCGTTGGTGAGTTCGCGCCCCATGCAAAAAATTTTTCTCGCCAAAAAGCTCGAAACGATACCTTCTTCCGCGGTTTTCGACAGGACCCTCGCCTGACCTCCTGATGATCCCTTCGCAGGCGCGAATTCTGTAAATCTCCCTTCGGCATCGTCGCCACACGTACATCACCCCCAGCAACACCGGGCCGACACCACTGACGCCCCGAAGTGCACGCAAATCTTCACCGGCGTGCTTCCAACGTTTTTCTTGAGTGAGATCGGGGGTTCGCAGCAACCCTAGTAGCAACCAGAGTCGAGGTGAACCGGTATGTCGCTCCTCACGAAAGAGCAGCGCGCTATTTTCGATGAGGCCGTGCGGGCGCACGCCCTCGAGATTCTCAACGGCGGTGAGGAGGGCCTCACCTCCCCCATCGGATCTCCCAGCAAGCACCACCACCAGAGGCCCGGCAACAGGGTGAAGAAGGGGGAGAACAAGATCTTGGCCGTGATGGACACCGAGGCGCACCCGTGCTTCGCGCTCGACGAGAACGACCCGAACTACGACAGCGCCGAGGTCAACGACTACGAGCTCCGCCAAACGAGGGTGGGCCCGCGCACGGACGTCATCGTCGCGTACAAGAACGCCGTTACCGCCATCATCGAGGAGTACTTCCAGACTCACGACGCGAGGGAGACGGCGCGAGCGCTGGATGAGACGGAGCAGCCCCTGTACCAGCACTTCTTTGTGAAGAAGCTCGTGACGATGTCGATGGACAGGGGCGATCGTGAGAAGGAGGCTGCGGCGGTGCTCCTTTCCGCGCTCTACCCGCACCACATCGACCCCGAGCAGCTGCGGCGGGGCTTTGAGCGGCTTGTCGAGAGCGTCGACGACCTCGCCATCGACGTGCCCGCCGCCGCGGACGACCTCGCCATGTTCATCGCCCGCGCCACCGTGGACGACATCCTGCCCCCTCGTTTCCTGCACACCAACCTCGAGGGCCTGCTCCCGGGGCTCAGGGTCGGGGAGAAGGCTGCGGAGACGATCGACCTGGCGCACGGCCACCTCCACGCGCACCACGGCACGGAGCGCATCCTGCGAGCCTGGGGGGACAGCGACCTGACCCCGCTGCAGCAGGCCAAGCACGCCATCCAGGAGTGCCTCACCGAGTACGTCAGCTCTGGCGACGTCAACGAGGCCAGAAGGTGCCTCAGGTCGCTGCACATGAACTACTTCCACCACGAGTTTGTGAAGCGCGCGCTCGTGCTGTGCATCGAGGCTCCAGAGGGGCACGAGACTGCGCCCAGGCTCCTCGGCCTGCTCAAGGTGCTCGGCAAGTCCGGCGAAGTGAGCGCCTCGCAGATGAAGATTGGATTCGATCGCATGGACGTTGTGGTCGAGGATCTCGTCCTGGACGTGCCAAAGGCTAAGACCAGGCTGGAAGGCTTGAGGCTCATGGCGAAGGAGGAGGAGATTCACCCGATGAGGGATTGAGAGTTAGCGCGAAATATTGCGACGGCAATGTTGTAACAACATCGAACGAAACGTCGACGAGTCGTGTTCCCCGCACGTTATACCGCTAATGCGCGCTACGCTAAAGTCTGCTCAGTCGTACGGGGTCTCGATCGCCTCGGCGCGCGCGAGCAGCTCCTCAGCTGACAGCTCGCCCCGCCACATGTCTCCGAGCAGCGAAAACCCATCCCCCTGCCTGTCCCGGTAGTCCAAGAACTCCACCACGGCCTCCCAATCGGGCTCCTCCACGCAGTACTCCCTCGCCTGCGTCATGTCCAGCGAGAAGACCTGCTCGAACAGCCGCTGGATCGCCGCGGCGGAGGTTCGGCCCTTGTCCGATCCAGACGCCGACAGCGCCGAGAAGACCAACTCGGCAACGACAATCGCCGCGCACCTCAGGTCCCCTCGCCTCTTGTCCTCGGTCAGATCCCCGGCGAACCCGAGGTTCATGAGCCGAACTTCCAACTCGTCAGCCTTCTGGTCCTTGAGGGTGCTCATCTGGAACGACGAGGCGTCGATCGCGTTGTGGGCCACGCCCCTGCGGTGGATGGCGTCCACCGCCGCCAACACCCCCTTCACCGCGTTTCTCACAAACCTGTGCCTCGGACCCAGTCCGACGTCCCTCACCCTCTGCACCGGCGGCCAGAACGACGGCTTCTTTACTTCCTGCTGTTTTCCCGGGTACTCCGCCAGCCGCGACACGCCCCCGGGTCCCCACGCCTGGACCGTCCACAGACTGGTCCCCACCCCGTTGACAGAGTCTGACGTGAAGTACGCGATGAGGGGCACGACGGGGATGGAAGCCGGGTCGAAGGGCGTGCCCACGGCCTGGCCGTCCCACGTCTGCCCGATCGTCGAGTCGTTCGGGTTGGAGTACAGCTTCGTGTACGCGTCCACCTCGGTGTCGGCCATCGACGCCGCGGGCTCGTTGCAGTACTCCTTCAGCAGCACGTCGGGGACTCGCGGCCCTCGCTCGCCGCCGTCGGGGCCCTCCCATCCCACAACCTTGCCCGCGTACAGCTTCATCTCGGCGACGCCGCCGGCGAGTGGCGCGGCGCCGACCACGGAGAAGGAGTCGGGCACGGTGCCGTCGTCCCCGCCGCGCCACTTGAGCGTAGCCTCCCCAGCCTGCTGCTCCACGGCGTAGGACACGGTGCCGAGCTCTCGGAGGAGCTCGAAGTCGTCACCATCCGCCCTCTGAAGCGCGCGCGGGGACACGGTCGCGCGGCTGACCCGGACGCGAGAGGCGCGCGCGACCGAACGATTGAGTCGTTGCCCATCGGGCGGCGCGAACTGGGTCGGAATGACCCGAGCGGCGAGTGCGACCGCCGACATAGCGCGCCGTGATCGAGATAATGGATAAACTCACACGTGGTTCCTCACACAGCAACCATGACCTGCAGCTAGCGCAGCCTGCTGCCTGCTGAGACTGGAAGCTGATTTTTATTCGTCGTCCAGGCTGGTGCACGAGTCGTATTACCCTTCATCAGACGTGCGTGCTTCTCCTGCTTCGCGCGGACGCGAGGTATTCCTCCAACGGCGGAAGGGGCTGCTTCCCGCCCCGCCCCGCCCCCTTCCTCCCCGCCCCCACCACCCCCCTGATGATCTTGCTGGCCCAGCGTCGCTCGGTGGTCTCCGCGACGTCCCGCAGGTCCCTCCCCGACATCCCCGCCGTCGCCGCGGCGACCGTCGCGAGCTCCTCCCTCGTCAGGTGCTTCGCGTAGCATCCCATGATATCGCCCCTGCACTGCTCCGTGGGCAGCCCGAACTCTATCGCCGCGTCGAACCTCGAGACGAGCGCCGGGTCCAGGTCCTGCTTCCGGTTTGTCGCCGCGACGACAACCGTTCTGCCTCGGCTGTCCAGTCCGTCTATCCGACGGAGCAGCACCGAGAGGAGCCGCCGCGTCGCCTCGTGCATCTCACCGCCCCGGGTCTGCGCCAGCGCGTCCACCTCGTCCAGGAACACCACCGCGCCTTCCAGCCTGTCGCACAGTTGAAAAACCTGCGACAAAAGCCGCTCAGACTCGCCGTAGTACTTGGACGCGACAGCCTCCAACGGCACGTATATGAGCGCCACGCTCGCGTGTTCCGCGATCGCTTTCGCCGCGCTCGTCTTACCGGTCCCCGGCGGTCCCTCGAACAGCAGAGCCCTCGGTCGGTTCGTCGCGCCCTTCGCGTCCTTCCTCGTTCCGGACGCGACGCCGTCGTACACGTTTGGGTGGAGCAACGCGAGTAGGAGCGTGTCCTCAATCTCGCGCTTCTGATCCTCGTATCCCACGAGCGATCCCCAGACGTCCCCGTCCTTTATTTTACCGTCCACACCGTCGCCGTCGTCGTTGAGGTACACCCTCGCGCCCATCCCCTCGAGCTGGGTGACGAGGCGGTCGACGCTCTCCGACTCGGGCTCGCCGCCGCCGCCGCTCCGCCTTCCTGGGGGGCCGCCTGAGCCGCCTGACCCTAGGCCCGCCCCCGCCGGCGGCACCCGCGTCGCCGCGTTCTCCGCCGCGCGAAGCCAACCCCCGCTCACGGCGCTCACTATGACGGACGCGTCCGCGGAGGTGAGCGCGCCTCGCTTGGAGAACTCGACCTCGGACGAAGCCCCGCCCGCTTTCGGCGCCGCGAACAGCGCCGACACGCCCGAGTCGTCCGCGACGTCGCCGCCCCCGCGACCGATCCAGCTCCGCTTACCCGCCCCCCTGGGCGTGACCAGGAGCTGGTACGCGACGTCCGAGCTGTGCGCCTGGACTGTGTACTCCCGCTTGGCGTCGTTCGAACTGGCCTTACCACCCGCCGAAGACTCCAGCGCGGCGATGGTCTCCACGGCGAGAGGGGCTAGGTCCGCGGCGGGGAAGGGCGCCGGGGCCGGAGCCGTGAACCGCACGACGAGTACACCGTCGCGAAGGAAGACCGCGGGCTCGGGAAGGCGCGGGGGACGGGGCGCGCCCGCGCTCTCCCTCCGCATCCGCTCCTCGACTCGGGCCTCTCTCAGCAACCTCCTCGCGGAGACGATGCTGTCGTTCGCCACCTCGCTCGGGCCGCCTCCGGCGTCGCATCTCGCACCCGAGGCGGTTCCCGCGGTGATGACGGACGCGGTGAATCCGAAGAGGCCGGCGACCGCGCCCAGCGCGACGGGCCCCGTCGCGCACCATCCAGCCCCGTCGGACGCGTCGACCCGAACGATGCCGGACGCCAGTGCGCGATGTGCGGTCCGCGCGAAGGACGAGGGGCTGGCCGGGGCGACGCGGGGACCCCGCCGGGGACGGTCGATGGCCGCCATGAACCCTCGCGCGGCTCTGGTTCGAAGCGTCATGTCGACTGAGATCGTGTGGCGCGCCGGGCGAGCTGAGCGTCCTCCGTTGCCCGACGGCCAAAACCTTCCGGAGTCTTCCTCTCCGCTCGGACGGCGAGGACTCCGACACAACGACGGTGCGCGGAGGAGGCGACGCGCGATGGATGCGTGTCACAAGCTTGCCAAACTTTTCCTCGGGGGCGTGCTCGGGAAGCCCCCGAACGCGCCGACGGGGCTAAAGGTGGTCGAGAGGTGTGACGGGCTGGAGGTGCGTTGGGCGCCCGGCGCGTCGACGTCGAGGTACAACTCCGATGTCTTCGTGGTGGAGCTGGCGCCGAGGACCCCGAAGGTGGTGGAGGCCCTGGGCCCCGCATTCTCCGGGTTCGCGGAGTTTCACCGAGGGCCGGAGACCAGGTTCAGCTTCGACAAGCTGGGCGCTGAGCAGGACTTCGCCGTCAGGGTGCGCTGCGAGAACCGCGCGGGAGCGTCGGGGTGGGTGGAGATCGCCGCGAGGACGCGACAGGTGCCGACGAGGTGCGGCGGGACGGGACCGGACGGCGCGTACGCGTGGGATCAGACCCCGACGGAGGTTGAGGTGACCGTGCCCGCGCCCCCGGGTACCACCCCGAAGCAGGTGTCGGTGACGGTCAAGCCCAGGATGCTGGAGATCTCGTTCGTGGGTGTCGCGGCGGTGGCTGGCGCGCTCTGCGGAGAGGTGGTGTGCGGCGAGGACGGGGACTTCGAGTGGGAGTTGCGCGACGCGGGGGACGGCGAGGGGAAGGAGCTGTTCATGACGATGGAAAAACGCCTGAGGGACGTGGTGAGCTACGACCCGGCGGAGCAGTGGGACTGCCTCGTAGCCGAGCGCGGGCACCCGAGGGTGGATACGGCGCACCTGAGATGGTTCCGGGGCTACGAGTGGCGGCCGCCGCAGGACGCGAGCAACGTCGACGAGGTGAAGCAGGCGATGCCAGACATGCGGTTCACGGACGTCGACCAGACCAAGGTGTCGGGCAGGGACGGCGAGCTCGATGACTGGGGTGACAAGTGGAATAAGAACAGGCGGTGATTGTTGTTTGTCGTCTCGTCTCGTCAAAAACTGTTTCAGTGTCTACACGTGGGAGCTCCTCCAGACCCCGACGAACATGTCGTCCCAGAGAGCCTCGTTCGCGCTTTTGTATCCCATGGCCCTCTTCTTGAATCCCTTGAGGTCCGCCTTCTGTCCGGCGGTCATCGGGAACTCCTTGTCTGACACGAGGCAGTCCGCGAGGTAGTGCAGCCAGAGCGCGTTGGTCTTGGGGCAGTGGCGCTCCCACATCCCCTTGGTCGCCTTTCGCATGCGCCTGTAGGTGTCGCTCTGACAGTGCCCCGCGGGTCCCTCGAACAGCTCCGGGTCCGCCTCGAGGTCGCAGAACGCCACGTCCTCCTTCCCGTCGCCCATGTCCAGCCTGGACAGGGTAAAGTCGATGATGTTGACCGCCAAGCCGTTGGTCGGGTAGGTGAGCTCCACGCCGTTGAGCCGGGCCCTCCTCGTCTCGTCCACCCCGCATCTCTGCAGCAGCACGTTACCCCAGTGCAAGTCGCGGTGCTCGAACTTCATGGCCTCCTCCGCGACGGCGAGCGCGACTGTCACCTGGAGCAGCATCGCAGTCGCCTCCGCAGCGTTGTTGAGCTGGATGTGCTCCAGGTCCACGCCTCCGTCGGCGCACGCGAAGACGATGTACAGCTGGTCCTCGGGGAACCCCTCCGGGTTCTCGTTCTCGGACTCCCTCTCCTTGTCGTACTTCTTCCAGGCGTTGAGAAGCGGTGGGGCGTACGGACCACGGCACACGGTCACCGCAGCTGTGTTGATGAAGCCCTCCGTGGAGTTCAGCGGGAGCTCACACTTCACGCCCGTCATCGCCTTGAACTCTGCAGCCTCCGCCGCCTGGTAGTCCGGCCGCAGCCTGGTGAGCCTCTTGGCGATGGCAGCCTCGGCGCGGATTTGGCCGGGACCCATCTGGGGCTCGCCATTGATGAGCACGTCGCCGCCCATGGGCACGATCTTGAGCACGTTTCCGCCGCACTTGAACGCCTCTCCGTACGTACCCTCGCCAATCTTGAGAACCCCGGCGGCGGTGAACCTCGAGATGACCTCCTCCATGGGCAGGACATCCCTCTCGCTCTGCCCGCACTCGCGAAGAAGTGCGGCCAAAGGTGATATCTCGTCCTCCTCCTGCTTAATCTCCACCTTGACCTCTCCCTCGACAGGCTCTGCCTTGACAAACTCGGGGAACTGCGACTTGACCACCGGTTCCGTCTTGATGGCCACGGCGGCGATGGCCTGTGTGACAGCCTCCACGTCGTGCTCGGTCTTGACCCTGACAGGAGCCTTGACCGCGGTCTTAGGAGTGGGCGCGGCAACAGTCTCATCGTCGTCGGAGTCCAGGAGGCAGATCGCCTCAGGCTCGGGCGCGGGCTCGGGCTCCACAACCTCCACGTCGTCGTCCGAGTCCTCCTCCGCGGACTTCGTCGGCGTGACAACCTCCACGTGCGTGACGTCCTCCTCGGACTCGATCTCCTCCTCGGTCTCCAGGAACTCCTCCTCGATGACAACCTGCACGTCCTCCTCGTCCTCCTCCTCGAGCGTGTCCTCCTCCTCGAGCGTCGCGCTCGTGACATCTTTTCCGACAGACGCGCGCGCGGCGGCGAGCGACGGTCGGGCGCGGCGGTCCATCGACCCCGACCCGGACCTGCGGCCGAGGGGCACGAGCGCGGAGGAGACCCGGCGTGCCATCGCGAGGGACGACTTGCGGCGAACCATCGGGTGGACCGACGCGGAAGACCTGCGCGGGGGCAAATCCCCGACAGTGTCTCGCGTCTGTGCCGCCTCCACCTCCACCTCCACCTCCACCTCCTCTACCTCTACCTCCTCCTCTTCCGCCTCTTCTTCTTCTTCTTCTTCTTCCTCCTCCTCCTCCTCCTCCTCTGGGACATGCTCCTCGCGGAGTGTCGCAAGGGTGGTCGCGGCGCTGGACCTCCTGGCGCTGCGAGCGACGGAAGGTGCCCGCGCGATAGAAACGGGTCCCACCTCTTCCTCTTCCTCCTCCTCTTCCTCCTCCTCCTCGTCGTCCCCGTCCGTGGGGGCGATGGAGGGTGCCCTGGTGGTGGCAACCTCCACGGTGGCGGCGTCCTCGTCCGCAACCCCGAGATCGAACGCGGCGGCTTCCTCCTCCGCGGCAGCCTCCACTTCGGGCTCCTCGGGAACGGATTCGGGCACGCCCACGGCCGGTGACGCGGCGTAGCTCCCGCCCACGACCGGTGACGCGGCGTAGCTCCCGCCCCCGTCGCTCACCGCCGGCGAAAACGTGGCGGGCATGGCTTCGAGCCACTCGCTGGTGAGCATCCGCTTCGTGCCGGGCGTCGTTGGCGCCGGCCTGTGCGGATCGACCGTCTCGTCCGCAACCTGCACCTGCGCCACCTGCGCCATCGCTTCGACCACCTCCGCCGCCGTGGTCTCCTTGCGCTCGCCGTTATCGAACACGCGGCGCCCGTGGGAGGCGATGGACGGCGACGCCGATTCGGACGCGAGTGAGATCTGGTCGACGCGCTCGAAGAACACGCGCTGCTCCGCGAGCTTGACCTTGTGCGCGGCGTCGTCCTTGTCCTTGGCGGCGTCGCGCGCGACCCTCTCCGCGCGGGTCAGGAACACCTTCTTGCGCTCCTCCGCCTTCTTCACGGCAGTCCCGGGTCCGCCGCAGTCGCTGTCGGAGCTGTACGGGCCGTCGTACGTCCCGGCGGAGTCCTCCTCCTCATCAAACGACGACGACGACGACGACGACGACGACGACGACGCATCCTTCCCCTTCACCGCGAGGGTCGCAATGTCTCTCGCCAGCTTATCCGCGTCGGACTTCTGCTTAAGCGCCCTATTCTTCGCCCTTCTGCGCGAGTACGTGATCACCCCGGCGCTGCCGCCCTTGACCGCGCGCGCGGCCTTCGCGGGCGCCGCGGAGAAGAACGGGTCCTGGCACATGTTGTTGTTCTCGTCTCGGGGAGCGAGCGCCGCCCTGGGAGCGCTCATCGCGAGGGCGGGTGCACGGGACGTCGCGCGGTCGGTGATGTCTGTGTCGATTGAAGCGACGCGATCGTGACAACGACGCGGAAAGTCGACGGGTAGAGCGCTGCGCTGCGCAATGCGGCGTGCGCCGGGCTCTCGGACTTTGTACCCCTTCGTCCTCTGGCTGTCGTCGGAATTTTCGTAGCACGGGCGTATTTGGGCCTATTTGGCTGGGTTTCTCCTGACACGTTGGCATTGCCTTTTCGGAGGTTGACCCCACTCGATTTCGGGCCTTCAGACCGAAAAACCTAGTCAGCCCCACTTTCACGATCGCTGTGATTCGCTGTTTCCAAGCATTTCCGAGTACTTTCCGAGTGGGTATCGGCTGAAACGGGAAAAGGCGGGAAAACATTTCCTAACCACATCTTCATACGTTTAGGTGTCAAAATGCACTCTGTTTCTCAATACCCACAGCCGTGATGACTCGGAAAATGTCAATAGCGCGCGAACTTCGCGATTCTCCCAAACTGTGCTCCAATCTGAATACCGACTATGGGTTCGTGGTGGGGAATGGCCGATGAGAAACTCAGATTTCACGTGTTTGAAAAGGTGGCGCCGCAATTTCGAAGTAACGAACTAAATATCCGAGATTCCCCCCACTGAAGGCGTGGGGGAAAACAGGGATTATAACTCGTCAAAACGTACAACCGCGCGTCGGCGGCTCGGAGGTTTTAGGGAATTTGCAACTGCCGAGAGATCGCGCACTCCATCGGAGCGCTTGGCACGCTCTCGCTTCACCTACGCTCGCGCGCAAGGGAAGAAACCTCAATAAACATGGCTAAGTCCATCATGTCCGATGAGGGCGCCGATGCCTTCATCTTCATCACCGCCATCATCGGCGTGATCTTCGCTTGGTTCCAGTACAAGCTCGTCGCCAGGGTCTCCCTGACCGGAGGCCAGAACACCCTCACCAACTCCGGCCTGGACACTTCCAAGCTGATCGTCATCTACGATGCCATCAGGGACGGAGCTGACTCTTTCCTCCGCGCCGAGTACACCATCTGCGCGTACTTCATCGCCGCGTTCGGCATCATCGTGCTCCTGATGACCTCCTACGTCGAGAAGGAGTTCCACATCGATCAGGGCGGCCTCACCGCAATTTCCTTCGTGGCGGGCGGCATCACCTCCATCATCTCTGGTCTCATCGGCATGAAGGTCGCCGTCTTCGCCAACGCGCGCACCACTGTCATGGCCGCGGGCCCCAACCCCTGGACCGACGCCTTCAACACCGCCTTCCGCGCCGGATCCGTCATGGGCTTCTCCCTCTGTGGCCTCTCCATGCTCGTGCTCTACATCCTTGCTCACCTCTTCGCCGTCCACTTCAAGGACTGGGACGTCATCGGTGCCAACGGTGAGGCTAACAAGGACGCCCTCCACCTCATGGAAGCCCTCGCCGGCTACGGTCTCGGCGGCTCCTCCATCGCGCTTTTCGGCCGCGTCGGCGGCGGCATCTACACCAAGGCTGCCGACGTCGGCGCCGACCTCGCCGGTAAGGTCGTCAGCGGCATCCCCGAGGACGACCCGAGGAACCCCGCCACCATCGCCGACAACGTCGGTGACAACGTCGGTGACGTCGCCGGTATGGGCTCCGATCTCTTCGGCTCCTTCGCCGAGGCCACCTGTGCCGCGCTTGTCGTCGCCGCTCAGTCCGGCTCCCTCATTGCTCAGGGTGGGTGGGCCGGCCTCATGTTCCCTGTCGCCATCTCCGGCGGTGGTATCCTGGTGTGCTTGGTCTGCTCCTTCATCGCCACCCACATCCAGCCCGTGAAGAAGGAGGTTGACATCGAGAAGGTGCTCAAGGTTCAGCTCGGCGCCACCACCATCCTCCTCACCGCGGTTGTCTACATCCTTGCCTACATCTTCCTCCCCTCCAAGTTCCAGATCCAGGCTGTCTCTGGAACCGTCATCGACTTCACCCCCACCAAGGCTTGGGGCTGCACCATCGCGGGTCTCTGGTCTGGCTGCATGATCGGCTTCATCACCGAGTACTACACCTCCCACTCCTACAAGCCCGTCCGCGAGGTTGCGCAGGCGTGCGAGACGGGCGCGGCGACCAACATCATCTACGGCCTCGCGCTTGGATACAAGTCGGCCATCCTCCCCGTCACCCTCCTCTCCGTCGTGGTCTACCTCTCCTTCTACCTCGGTGACATGTACGGCGTCGCCCTCGCCGCGCTCGGCATGCTTTCCAACCTCTCCACCTGCCTCGCCATCGACGTCTACGGCCCCATCTGCGACAACGCCGGCGGCATTGCCGAGATGGCCGAGATGCCCGAGACTGTCCGCGAGAAGACCGACGCCCTCGACGCCGCGGGTAACACCACCGCCGCCATCGGCAAGGGCTTCGCCATCGGCTCCGCCTGCCTCGTCGGCCTCGCCCTCTTCGGCGCCTTCGTCACCCGCGCGGGTCTCAACCTCGCGTCTGTCTCCCTCGTGTCGCCCCTCATCTTCGCGTCCCTCATCTTTGGCGCGATGATCCCCTACTGGTTCTCCGCCATGACGATGAAGTCCGTCGGCCAGGCTGCGAACGAGATGGTCAAGGAGGTCGCCAGGCAGTTCCGCGAGATCCCCGGCCTCCTCGAGGGTACCCCCGGCCACGCGCCCCCCGATCACGCCAAGTGCATCGCCATCTCCACCGACGCGTCTCTCCGCGAGATGATTGCGCCCGCGGTGCTCGTCATGACCACCCCCCTCCTCTTCGGCATCTTCCTCGGCGTCGACGCCGTCGCGGGTCTCCTCGCGGGTGCCATCTCCTCCTCCATCCAGATGGCCATCTCCGCGTCCAACACCGGTGGCGCGTGGGACAACGCCAAGAAGTACGTCGAGAAGGGTGCCGTCGTCATCAACGGCGTGGTCCAGCGCAAGGGCTCCGAGCTCCACAAGGCTGCCGTCGTCGGTGACACCGTCGGCGACCCCCTCAAGGACACCTCCGGCCCCGCGCTTAACATCGTCATGAAGCTCATGGCCATCCTTTCTCTCGTCTTTGCCGACTTCTTCAGGTCCATCAACGACGGAGCCGGTCTCTTCGACCTGCCCAGAAACTAAGGCTTTTTTCGTTGAGGTCCACTGTTTCCATTCAGATGTTTGAGAGCCTTCGGGCACAGTACTAATAAATTCTTACGTAATACGAATAACTCATGCTCAACGAGACTCGCGTTCTTTCTTATTTAGATACACAGTACCCGCTATTGTGTCTCGTGCACGTTCAATTCACAGTTTCTTCCCCTCGTTGGGGCTCCGGGTTACCTATGCCACCCTGTCACCCCCGTAAGCGCCTTTAGATTAGATGTAGCCCTCATCGTCGGAGGAGTACTCATCGGAGGAGTCGCCGTGGTCGCTAGCCACCTCAAAGTCCGCAAGATTCACCTGATAGCGGAGGATACCGCCGACGCCTCCGAAGCCCCGGACGAACTGTGAGCCCTCCTCTGAGCGGTCGGTGATGAACTCGAGGGTGCAGCCAAAGTTCTTGTACTCGTTTGCCAGCCACTCCATCATGGGGATCTTCTCCGTCAGCTCCAGGTCCACGCCGGTCTCAGGGTCCTTCATGTTGTCGTTGTTCGCCTGCTGCTCCGGGGTGAAGAAGTGGATGGTCTCCTCTTGCGTCTGGCTGTTGAGCAAGACACACCTATCAACCGCTAGATCCTCCCACACGATGAGCGTCTCGATAGCCCCCATCTCCAGACATGCCAGGGTATCCTTCACCCCGAAGCAGTACTTGCCGCTGTCCTGACTGATCTCGTCGAAGTACTTGCCGATGAGCTTCTTCTCCTTGATGAACTTGATATTGCCCAGCGCCTCGGCGGAGAGCTCGATGGCCTGGTTGAAACCGTTCTCACCGCCGTAGGAGACGTCGACAATCATGATGATGTGCGGCTGCAGGCGCTGGTCGAAGAGGTCGGACTGCAAGAGCTGGTTCTTGAAATCCGCGGAACCGGCCATGACGATGCCGTTGACGTTGGGGCGGTCGTCGGTGATGAACAGCTGGGTGGTGAGCTCGGCGATCTTCCTCACGTAGTTCTGGCGCTTCTCGAGGCGGAGGCGCGCGAAACGCAACGCCGACTGACCACCGCGGCCGTGCTTCTTGGGAAGGTCGACGCTCACCTTGTGCAGCACCTCCCTGTGGTTGCCCGCGAGGGTCCCGAACAACGTGCCGTGACCGTCCATCACCACGAATCCGTACTTGCTATCGCACTGCAGCAGGTCGGCCAGCGCCTCGACGTGGAACTTGTTGTCGCACATGTACAGCGAGGTGTTGATGGGCTTGAATGGCTCAAAGTCCATGTTCACCTTCTTCTCCTTGCCCTCGTCCGTCAGCACGGTGCCGCAGTAAATGACGAGACCGTTAGGGGGGACGTGGTTGTACAGCTTCAGGCGCTGCTGCGCGCTCCCGATGGCGGCGAGCACGGACTGCCTGTTGACGCGCGACTTGATGTTTGACGCGGTGCCGAGCTCGTCGGCGAGCATCTTAGCGGTCAGGTTGATCTGGCCCTTGGGAGGGATGACGAGCGAAATCATGGAGGTGCCGTTCCCGCGAGCCTCCTGGAGACCTTTGACGAGCTGTTAGGGAGAGAAGGGGACGAAAGAGGGGAAGACGGACATCAGCGTCGGTGTCTTGCGCGCGATCGTTCCGGGGTTTTGGCCAGGGATATACGCTTGCTGGGAGTTGGGCGAGGAGCGCGTGGAGGGGGTACTCACCCTGCGGACCTTCCACACTGCAGTAAGGGGAAAAACACGGACAAGGAGGGGTCAATCAGCAAGGCTCGATATCATTAAAGCCACGGGGGCGATACGTCCGCGTCGCGGCGACGAGCCCTCGCGAGAGAGGGCGCGATGGCCTCCCGCCCCAGGTAAGGCGCTGCCTCTTGAAAAAAAACGATTGGGGTGATGATGGGTCTTTTCAACTCACTCTCGATCTCCTCGGCGTTGTCATCGTCAGCCATGGTGACTGAAGTTGCCGGTCTACGGCGTACGACTGACGCGCACGCTGCGGTGCACGAGAGAAGAGGGCCGCCAACCGGGCTACCCCCGGCTTTATAAGTCGGCGCGAGGCGAGCCAAAATCGAGGAGACGAGACCGGTCTATTGGCGGCGGTGTCGTGCACAGGAGCCAGTCAGGAAAAGGATCAAGTCTCATTTGCTTTTAAGAACGGATTTAGCGTGCACAAAGAAGCATGAAATCTAGTTGCATCAATTTCAATGAATTACACAAAAACGTTGCCTTGAGTTACAGTCAGCAAATGACCCCGAGAGGTCTTTTTGAGGCCTGCGTTTCCGCCCATTCAAACAGAATCCCGAGCTGTCGGGCGCGCCGGAGGGGCAGCCATGGGTCGTCTCGTGAAGAAGAGCGAGCAAGACGCGAAGCAGAGCTCGTTGCTCGGGTTCTTTCGCAGGCCCCTCGGTGACGCCAACGCTACTCGGGAGTCCACCAACCCTAAACCCTCCAAACCCGAACCCACCGGCGGACGGGCGGAAGGTGACGATGCGCCCGTGGAGTCGACGGATCCCTCCGGAGCTATCGATGCGACGGCGGCCGCCCCCTCGCGCGAGGACCGCGCGGGTGACGATTTGACGACTGCCCCGAACGCGCCCCGGACGCACCCATCGCAACGACCGCCTCTCAGGATGGCGGACGCGCTCGTGCGCATCGAGAGGGCCATCAACGGTTGGGAGCGACTCTTCGCCTCGCACGAGCGCGCGAGAGGGGACGAGCGGGCGAAGGATGAATCCGCGCGCGCGAGTAGGACCGCGGAGTGCGCGAGGGCCCTCAGGGTGGAGGCGTACCGACATCGCATCGAGACGCGGCGCGAATCTCGCGGCGCGCGGCAGTGGACCCGTTCGCTTCGCGCCAGGCAACACGGCGGGCGCGACGGCGGATGCAAGCGAACGCTGGAGAACGCGGGGATCTCGTTGAACGTCGACCGCCTGCGCGAGGTGGGCACGTGCACGCTCCCGGCCAACCCGAACGAGGGCGCGGCGGTGTCCGCGGCGGGTGACCCGACGCTGTCGTTATCCTTCGATCCGACGGGCGCGTACCTCGCCGCGGCCACCGCGGGGGGCCTGCTCTCCGTGCAGAGCTGGGACACGATGCGTTGCAGCGGGGGGCTCCTGTACGAGCCGAGGTTCCAGAGGAGGGGCGCGAGGGGCAACCCGTCGATCCACCGTTCGCTGTCCTCCGTGGCGTGGAGACAGAGCGGGGACGTGGTGGCGACGGCGTCCGGAGACGGCGGGGCTGTCGAGATCATCGACCTCGGCGCCGGGGGGACGACGACGCGGACCCTGCTCGCGGACACGGACCGCGGGTCGTCGGCGTTCAGGACGGGCGACGGGCACGGCGCGGGTCTGTTAGACGTCCTGTTCTGCCCCGGCGAGGGTAACCGGGTGCTCGCGGCGGGGCGACGGGGTCGGGTGTACCTCTGGGACGATAGGTGCGCGGGGGGCCAACCCAGGGCGGAGCTCACCGCGCCGACGGACCGCGACTCGCCGTTCAACTGCGCGCGGGCCAGCGACGACGGACAGACGGTCATCGCGGGGTCCGGGCGCGGCATGGTGCACGTGTGGGACCTGCGCGGGGGGACGGGGGGTACCAAGGCGAGGGCCGCGGCGTTTTCGTTTGGCTCGCAGAACAAGACGTCGCACCGGCTGCTCCGATCGATCGACGTCGCGGAGCTTCTCGCGCAGGTGCCCGTCATCAGGGACGGTCCGACTTCGGGGCTGACCAGGAGCGCGGTGCACTGGTGCGAGCAGGACCCGAACGACCAGAGGAGGATCGGGTTCCACCTCGCCAGGGGCTGGTCCGGGGTCATCGACGTTTCGGGACCGAGGGGTTGGGGCGGCGTCAACTGGACGGGGCCGCTCGTGACCCACGCGCACTGTCCGCCGTCGCAGTGGGAGGTCTCGGAGACGGGCTCGGGAGAGGCGGTGTTGGCGCCCGGGGTTTGCGGCGCCGCGCTGGCGCATCGCCGCACGGGCGCGTGGGTCACCGCCGGGGACGGCGGCGGGTGCGCCGTCGCCGTCGGGTGCCCGGGCCGGGACGGCGTGAACGTGCTCGACTTTAGCCCCGCGCCGGGCGCCAGGCACTGGGTCGCGGGGCTGGACGCGGCGGATCTGGCGCGAGAGGAGGAGGAGGAAGCCGCGGCGGCGCGCGAGGCGCGAGAGGACGATGGATGCACAGGCACAGCCGCCGAGGATGAGGCGCGGGAGGACGAGGGGGAGGACGTCGAGGGGACGGAGGACGAGGGTTTACGCCGGGCGCGAACCCGGGCGCGTCGCGGGCGATGGTGGCGCGACGGGGCCGTCGAGTCGTCCGGTCCCACGTTCGCGATGGCTGCTCACCCGCTGGCGCCGGACACGCTCGTGGCTGGATCGTGGGGTGCGATCAACCTCGTGGGTCATCGATAGTGTCTCAGCTTGGAACAAAAAAAAATTCTCTAATCAGCAGCAGGAGGTTCCCGACTTAGCCTTGGGGGGCGGTCCGAGCTTGACCCCCGCGCCGCCGCCGTCCCCGCTCGTTTTCAAACCCGCCTTGATGATCCTCGCGATGGCAAAGAACGCGTCGTTGACGTTGGTGTTGGCCTTTGCACTCGTCTCGAAGAACGGGATGCCGAACTCCTTCGCCAGCGCCTCCCCCTGCTCTGTCGAGATCACCCGCTTCTCCTCCGCGTCCGATTTGTTCCCGACTAGAACTTTGCTCACGCCGTCGCTCGCGTGCTGCTCAATGTTCCTCATCCAGTTCCTCACGTTGTTGAAGGACCCCTCGTCGGTCACGTCGTACGTCAGCAGGATGCCATGTGCTCCCCTGTAGTACGCGTTGGTGATCGTGCGGAACCGTTCCTGGCCCGCGGTGTCCCAAATCTGAAGCTTCACGCGCTTCCCGTCAAGCTCCACCGTGCGGATCTTGAAGTCTATGCCGATCGTCGTGATGAAGCTGCTCGTGAACTGGTCCTCGGAGAACCGCAGCAGCAGGCAGCTCTTGCCCACGCCTGGTGTTGGGGGAGGGGAAGAAGATCCTTGAGACTCGGAACGTTTTTGGAGGTGACGGGCGGGGCCGAGGCGCGCGACGGGGCGCGCGGGTCGGCACGCGAGGTAAACGATGAGCATACGAGGGGACGTACCGCTGTCTCCGATGAGCAGCAGCTTGATCAGATGGTCGTACTGCTGGCTGCCGGCCCCCATCTCGGCGCGCGTGTGGGCCCAAAACTGAGAGGGTGCCGAACGGCAAAATTTGACTTCCTGTCCTGTCCGTGACTGCGTGACTGCTGGCGGCTGGCGTCATAACTTTTTTCTGGGGAGAGACAAGCAACAACGACGGGGTTGCCCACCCTTTTTCTCTCTCTCTCTCTTTCACACTCCTCCCGCGCTGCGCCCATGATCGTCGCGTCCGTATCGCTCAAGCCCGTCGCGACCGCACGCGTCTACGCGGGTAAACTGCGCGCGCGCCCCTCCAGACAAGGGCGTCTCGCCGCGCGGAGGCCGGGAGGCTTCTCAGCGGAGCACCAAGCCAGGTTATCGTCGGAGAACCCAACCGGAGGTAACACCTCCATGGACGAGGCATCCGTCGTTGACCCGTACGGCCACGTCGCCGACGTCATGTCAAGTCCGGCGCGCACGCTCACCACGGGCCTGCCTCTCGAGGACGCCATCGTCGCGACAACCATGGAGCGCTACCAGGTGAGTTTTGTTTTTCGACTACATAGTCTATCATATCGCCCCGAGGAGCGCTAACGTGCGTCGTATCGACAGGGCGTGCCCGTGGTGGACCCGCAGACCGGGGCGTGCTGCGGCGTGTTATCCAGGACGGACCTCGACAGGGTCAAAAGCCTCGGCGGATACACCGTGGAGGACGTGATGTCGAGCCCGCCGCGCACCTGCAAGCAGCGCGCGACGGTAGCCTCCGTCGCCGGCATGATGCTGAAGCACAAGATCCACCGCATCCCCGTCGTTAACGACCGCGACGTGCCCGTCGGCATCGTGACGAGGACCGATATCTTCGAGCCCCTCCTCGCCAAGTCCCAGGACCTCCTCGTCAACCAGGAGACACGCAGGTGAGTTCAGACCCGAGAGACGCCCCGCGACTTAAAATTTTCCTGAACGACGACCCCGCTCGCCCGCGCCCGTCCCAGGGTACCGTGAGTGACCGCCGCGACGAATCCGCTCCGGACAGACGCCATCGCCCGCACACCCCCATCGTGGACGCGGTATTTCGAGCCGATCCAAACGCGTGGTCGCGCAGGGTCAACACCCGGCTCGGGTCCGGCGTCTCCTTCGACGAGGACGACGAGGAGGTCGAGTCGGCTCGGCGGCGCGCGTCGGACGATGGGACGTGGACGACGCGCGAGACGAACGACAAGGAGGACGACGACGAGGATTAAGCCGCGCGGCGACGCGAAGAGTGGTAAACGGGGCCCGCGAAAGGGCAAATGCTCCCCAACACGGACAACACTTCATGATACGAAGCGTTGTTTGCAGTGTGGGCATGTGAAATGTGGAGCATTTTCATCTTTTCGGTCGAGACGACGCATCTTTTATGGGCCCCATTTACCACTTGAGTTCCATAGGCTTTCAAAAGTGCTAAATACGATTTGAATCCTAACCACTTTTCTGTGTCACCTCTATGATATTTCCCCGAATGGCGGGAAACGCACAGACTTTTCAGTCTCACATGCCCCCCTCCGATCTACTGTCCACTTGGGATTCTTCCGATTGTTCCAGATTCAGATCGAGCATCCCGGCCGAGGGATACGCCGTGCAGGTTCAGACTCTTGAACGAAACGTCGGCGCGTGCAAGGCGACAGTGGAACAGCGCATTTGGAGCCCCGAGAGTTTCAGACCCTTCCCTCGGGTGCCCCAGCGCGCCTCGTGTCCCATATTTAGCAAATCCGGAAAACGTGGTACAATGTCGGTCGAGGCGGGACACGAGGCGAGCGCGAGCGGGCGCACTTTGCGCGTGGACCAGTGCCCGCCGAACACCCGCCTGCTGTTCGACAATCCGGAGACCCTCATCTCGCACCGATGGGACCCCAAGCGGCAAAAGAACGCCTTCGTGGCCAGGCCCACCGAGGCATTCACCGTCGCCCAGTGGGAGATCGACAAGTACGTGAGAGACGCTCCGAACATCGAGGCGAAGGCGGAGGCGCCGCCCGCGGACGAGGGCGTGCGCTCGCTGCGCCCCCCGACGTTCCCGGACGACCGCTCCGAGAAGGCGTACGTCGCGTGGTGCAACCCCGAGGGATCCGCTCGCGGTGCCGCGGTGCACAGGATCAAGAGGCACGGCGCGGGCGTCGCGCCCCCCGGGTACCTCGTCGACCACCGGTCCAAACGAGGACAAAAGAACGCGTCGCTCGCCGTCCGGGGATCCCTGTCCACGTGGATCGCGCCGGGCGAGGATACGCTGGGCGCCACGATCGTCGGAACGTCCACCGTGCGTCAGACGCACGCGCCGCTGTCCTCCACCGAGTACGTGTCGCGGCGAATCGGCCAAGGAATCGGCCAAGGAATCGGCCAAGGAATCGGCCAAGGTTCGAAGGGGTCGGGAGACGTCGCCGCCGTCGCCACGCCGCCGCGCGCGAGGGATCCCCTGAGGCTCACGCACGGCAGGGCGCCCGGCGGGCCGGACGATTGGAAAACCGCGCACTTCCACGCCAGGTCGCGGTCCTCGCACGGCGTCCCCGCCGACGCGTTGGACCCGGTGGAGGCTGCGACGAGGACTCTGCGGTTCGGCGTCGCCGCGGACTCGACGCGGGACCTCGCCGCGAGGGTCAAGACGATCGGCGGGTCGATCAACTCCTCGGGCTTCGGGGCGATGAACTCGACCGCGGCGAGGCTCGGGTTGACGACGACGAGCGGCCCTCGCGCCGCGTTCACGCGGTCGGATAACTCCGGGGGTTCGTTCGGTCTCGTCGGCGACTCGTGGAGGGAGCGGGTCACCGCGGGGGCGGAGAGGAAGAGGGCTGCGGAAGTGGCCGGGGAGAGGCGCTCGGGGAACGGCAGGGGCGGCGGGGGGATCCCCGTGGACGACGATGAGGTGGAACGCATCCGCGCGGAGCGAGAGGCGAGGATCCGGGTGCCGATGCCGTCCGCCGGCGCGAGCAGGCCGGGCACGGCGAACGTCGGGTCCCCAGTCGCGGCGGGGTTCCGGGAGGATTTCAAGTTTGGCGATTCGGCGGTGACCGAGCAGGAGCTGGTGAGCAAGGAGTCCCATCTGGCGCGTCTGCGAACGATAAGCCGATCGCTGAACGCTCGACAGACGCACATAGTGGGCAGGCGCATGGAGAAGGCGCGGATCCAAATCGAGGAGGATGTGGCCGCGAGGTTTGCTTTGCGATGAAAAACGGACAAAATCTCGTTAGACTTGCTGTGTTGTAGTAAAACGCCCGACGTGTTATCGCCGACGACACTCATCGGAGCGATGGGGCACGGTTCGAGAAGCCGACGCAGGGACGAGGCGGAGGGCGATGACACGAGCGACGCGGCGCGGGAGGAGGCGCGGGAGAAGCAGAGGGAGCACAAACACCGTCAGAGGCGTCGTAAAATAGAGCGTCGGCACGCGGCGGTGAACGAGATCTTGTCTCGGATCACGCCCCCATCTCGAGCTTCCTTCACCACTCTCGAGGATGTACCCGCGTGGTGCGATGGGAATCCGATAGAGTGGTCGTCCATAGGCCCTTCGTGCGATCCAGCGAGCATGGCGAACGACGGGGAGGAGGCGACGATGCGCGGGGACGACGCCAACAAAGGCGCCAGCGCCATCATCGCCGCCGCCGCGGAGCCGGTCGTCAACTTGCGAGCCATGCGAAAGCGGTGGCAGGTGGAGTCCTTCGCCGTGGTGCTTCGGGAGCTCGAGCGTGAGCGCGCCGCGCGAGATGATGCCGACACGCTGCCCCCCATGCGGGTGGTGGACTTCGGGGCGGGCTCCGGCAACCTCATACTACCACTCAGCAAGTGTTTTCCAGACATGCGCTTCACCGCGGTTGAGATGAAGCGACGCAGCGCCGAACTCCTCGAGCGCCGCGCCGCCGCCGCAGGTCTTACCAACGTCAATGTTGTGGTTGACATGATCGAGAAGACCTCGTTCGACTTCGACGTCGGCGTGGCGCTGCACGCGTGTGGCAACGCCACCGACTTTACGATTGCGAGGTGCCTGGCAGCGGGGGCCGCGTTTGCGGTAAGCCCTTGCTGCATAGGTAAGCTGAAGTTCAGCCTGGCGGGCGGGTCATCGTTCAGCGCGACGAATAAGGACTGGACGACGAAGGGGGGCGACCGGGATCGGGACGGGGACCAGGTGGTGTGTCCCGTCATAACGCATCCCCGGTCGAAGTGGATGGCCGAGCAGCTCGCCGGCCCAGGCGACTTTGCCGCGCTGGCACAGGCTGCGGACACCGGTCATGGAGACGGGGCGAACGCCGATACGATCACAGACCTCGGGGCGAGAGCGAAAATGAACGTGGAGCTGGACCGGGCGGAGGCTGCAAGGGAGGCTGGGTACTCGGTGGAGTCGCTAAAACTGATCAGGGCCGTGGATGCTCCTCCGAACAAGTCGGACCTGCTCGTCGGGGTGCCCGCGAGCAGGGCCGGGGCGTTGAAGAGACTCAGGCCGCTTGTGTCATGCTCGTAGACTAGCCGTGTTTGTCACGCAAGATAATTAGTTAGCACTATAGTGTGATCGATGCGCTTCTGAACTCTCACTTCTGCGTGAACATTTTTGTGTCCGTGAAAGGTTTCACTGGGAAGATCTCCCACCCATACCCGCTGGCACGATGGCCGCATCGGACATGGATACCGAGAGCCCCGCGGCAGCGTCGCCGTCGAAGAAGCCGCGGCATGACGACGTTGTTGAAAACACGCGGAACGTGACAATCAACGCGTGTCTCCGCCCGACGAGCACCGCGACGCACGAGGACGTCCGAGCAGCCATCTTGACGTGGCTTGTAGCAGGTCATCCCGTAGGGCTGAGGCCGTCGGGCGGCTTCTTGGCGCTGCCCAAGGATGGTGAGGGGCACCCCATCGTCACCGAGCACGTCGACAGCGTCACCGTGAACTTCGACGAGAAGTTACCGACGGACGACGCGGACCCTGTCCTCGAGCCGCGTCAGCTCCACTTCGCCGTCAACGTGTTTCAGCTCAACGAGGACGGCGCCGGGGAGGAGATGGACGGCGAAGACGACATCGCCACATACAAGGAGTGGGTGCTGCCGTCGCGGGACTTCCACGGCTTGTGGGAGTCTCTCGTCTACGGGGACGACGTGAAGCTGAGGCTGACGAAGTACGCCGGGAACGCGCTGCTCTTCTCCCAGAGGGGTGTGGACCCGAACCTCATCGCGTGGAATAGGGTGGTGCTCCTGCATGGTCCGCCGGGCACGGGAAAGACCACGCTGTGCAAGGCCCTGGCGCAGCAGCTCGCGATACGATTTCAGGACACGTATCCCACCGCGGTGCTCGTCGAGGTGAACGCTCACAGCCTCTTCAGCCGCTGGTTCAGCGAGAGCGGCAAGCTCGTGTCGCGGCTGTTTCAAAAGATCCAGGACCTGCTCGACGACGAGGGCTCGCTGGTTTTCGTGCTGATTGACGAGGTGGAGTCGCTGGCGGCCGCGAGGAAGGCTGCGGCGTCGGGTGCGGAGCCATCGGATGCCATCAGGGTGGTCAACGCGTTGCTCACGCAGGTGGACGGCCTGAAGCACAGATCCAACGCGATGGTTCTCACGACTTCAAACATCACGGAGGCAATCGACCTGGCGTTTGTGGACAGGGCTGACATCAAGGCGTACGTGGGACCGCCGGGGTTCGAAGCGAGGTACTCGATAATTATTTCGGCAATCGAAGAGCTTATCGCGAAGGGTCTGGTGCAGGTAGGCGAAAGTGAAACTCGGTTGCCGGCGATACAGGTGTTAAGAGAGCGCGCGAAAACGGGTGGATTTAGTGATTTGGAAGCGTGGGGTTGTTGGTGCGTACAGGAGTTAATGGATCATGCAAAAAAGGTAGGATTGAACCCAGACGGGAGCCTCAAACAACCCCATAAACTCGAGGGTGATGAACACTTCAGGTTTAGCAACACGGTGGCCAGAACCGAAGGTTTTAGCGGGCGGGCACTCAGGAAGCTGCCATTCCTTGCATACGCCCAGGCTCACACAAACGGACGATGTTCCTTGCTCGGGTTCTTGAACGGGTTTCGACGGGCCATAATGCAGGAGCGCAAGGATCAAACTTCGCTTAAACAATAGCGCATAGCTCCAAAATCATTACAAGGTGTACAAAAAAATCAATGCAACTCGCTAGCCGCCGCTGCCGGTCTTTGGCTTCTTCGAGAACATCTCCTCCAGCCTCGTCTGCCTGGATTCTGCTCGGGGAGTTCCGGTCCCCGGCGCCCCCGCCGCTGACTCGGCGGCAGCCTTCGCTGCGGACCTCTTCCCCGCCCGCGACCTCGCATCCCCGTCGCCCCATCGGTTCAGGTAATCGCTGACGCCGGCGTTGAACTTGGACCGCATGCCAGCCTCCGACATCCTCCGCACCGTTCCCGTCACCGCCGCCTCCGGGAACTCCCTGTCGTGCAGACCCCAGCACCACCCCACGCCTGTGTAGCTGCTCGGGTCCCTGCCGTCCAGGCTGTACTTGTTGTTGAGGTGGATCGCCCAGCACCACGCCTCTCTGGGATCGGCCGACCACTCGAGCATTTTCTTGGCCCAGTACATGCGGAGGTAGTTGTGCTGCTTCCCGGAGACGACCAGCTCCCTCTGCGCCGCATTCCACAGCGCGTCGTGCGTCGCGCACCTCTCAAACTGCTCCAAGGTGTACACGAACGACCTGTGGTCCGTCGCGTGCGTCGCTAGGGTCCGACGCGCCCATTCCGGCACCCCCTCGTACGCGTCGTACGCGGGATTATTAAGACAGTAGTTGATGGCGAGCTCGCGCCGGACGACTAGCTCGTCGAGGAAGACGTCCACCGATCGCCTCAGCTCGGGCCTAGCCGCCGCCACCTTCCTCGCCCTGTGCGCCACGTACACCACGCTGATCTGGCCGTAGTGTATGTGCGGCGAGAGGTGCGACTGCAGGCGCAGGGACGGGTCGTTGCGGGAGGACGCGTAGTTGGTGAGCTTACTCTCGAGGAAACGATCGAGCTTGCGAAGCGCCTCTCGCTCGCCGCCGACGTGGTAGCCGGACGCGGGCTTGACGCTCCTGTCCACGCCGACGCCGAGGACGGCGGCGTCCAACGCGTCGAGGCACGCGTCCACGGACTCCCACAGGGGCACGCGCGCGAACCCCGCCATGCCGGGCTCCCCCTCGCCGCCGAGCAGCAGAGCCTCCGCATCCGACCTCGCGGCTAACCCGCGACGAAGCGGCGTCGGCTCGAGCTCATGCCGCGTCAGCGCGGGCAAGCGCGACAGGATCTTGGGCCTGAGCGTCGCAGCCGCGGGTTCAGAACGCCCCGCGCCTCCCCCGGGCCCGTACAGGGGCACGACCACGTCGCACTCGACCTCGGTGACGAGCCGGTCCGCGCGTTTGGCGAGCGTTCGTCGCCAGTCCCGCAGCGGTCTCGTGTAACCGGCGTCGACGACCACCTCCCTCGCCCCCGCGGACGCCGCGACGATCACCTCCCCCGGCTCACCGCCTCCGACGGGGGTGTACGCCAGGAGCTGGACCCCGCGGGTTCGCTCGAGCGTCTCCCTCAGCTCTACCAGTCCCTGGTACATGAAAGCCAGGTGCCGCTCGTTGGCGTGGGGGAAGCCCGCGGTGGAGCCAAACACGGCGACGAGGGGTACGTCGTGCTCGTTCGCTCGTTGGACGGCGTACTCCAGCGCGTCGTTATGCATCGCACGCTGAGCGGACTGGACCCAGAGTAGGACGTACCTGCCCCGCTGGTCGACGCGCTTGAAGTTGAGCCTGCGGAGCCTCTCGGGAGCAACCTGGGACGTGACGGACGGGATCTGGATCTGGGCGGCGAGCGCGGCTCGCCTGGCCAGGGCGGCAGCCTTGTTCGCCTCCGCCCTCGCGCGCTGCTCATCCGTCAATCCCGCCATGTTTCCACCTAAACCTACGATTCGCGAACCGAGCCTCAGCACGTGCACCTGTTCGCCGCAGCCTTCATCATCCCGAGTATAAGGAGAACGAGGATGAACCCAACAGAGTACATATCGCCCCCGACCACGCTCATCGCCTGGCCCTGCTGCTGCGTCACTTGCATCTCATTGTTCTGCTGCTGGCCGGTCTCGCCCCCGTTACCTCCGGCGCCGCCCATCGCGGGCTCGGGTTGGCCCTTTCCAGGGGGTGCACCTCCCGCCATTCTCCCTAAGTTATTCTTCTCCTCTTTCACTGCTGCGTTTTCAGACGTCGTTGTCCCGAGGCGACGTCCCGGGGTTGTCCGAGACCCGAGATTCGCGGTTCGCGCGCGTATCGAGGGGAAACGTCCAGCTTATCGTCCCGAGGCGACCCAGTCGAAGAGACGGAGCGTCGGACTCCGGGGAGCTGAGGTTGTGGGAAACCCTTCGTGTCGAATCCACGGTTTATTTTCTCGGAGCAGACGGCACTGGCAGACTGGCAGACTGGCGCGATGATGACGTGACGGGCGCTGCGGTCTCGAGGCAAGCCACAGGTGAAAAATGTCTAAAAGTGTTTTGAGGGTGAGTCGCCTGTGCTACTGGCTGGCATACGAGGATGTGCGCAACCCCTCTCTGCTTCCCTCCGGACCGAACAGGTCCCACAGCTTGGTCCACGTCCTCTTCCTCTCCTCGTTGGCCCTGCTCCATCCCCCGTTCTTCATCTCGTTCACGAGGGGATCCACCAGCGAGTGCGTGATGCGGGTGTTTTGATACAGCTCGCGCTGCCCGAACCTCACCTCCCCTCGCATCATGGCGGCGACGGAAAACTTCGACTGGTACAGCATCAGCACCGCGTCGACGCGACCGACGAGGTACAGGTCCATCATGCTCCTCTCCCACGCGGGCCTCGGGTCCGACGCGTCGCACGTTTGGGCGTCCGTTTCACTCGTATTCACCGTTTGGGCGCACACGCCGCTGTTGGCGAATTTCACGTTGCCGTACGCGCCGTCGGTGACGACGACCCGCCCGTCCAGCTCAACGAACTCGCGCTCAACCGCCGCTCGAACCGCGGGGGAGTCCGTGAGCATGAACGTGCCCCACGCGTTGCGGTCCCCGGCTTTATCGGCCAGGTTCTTCGCCGTGGATACCACGCACTTGAGGAACGTTCGGAGGGGACCGTCGGTGCGCTCAAACGCAATCGCGGCGCCAAAGTCCTTGTCCGGGCAGACCGGCGGCGGGTATTTGACCCGCTTCGCCTCCGACGCGAGGAACGCGTCGAGAGTGTCCAGTGTCGCGTTGTCCGCGCGAGGCGACTCCGGGGGAACCACCTGCGACATGTCCGCAAACCCGGTGCGGATGTGAAACGCAACCGTGGCGACCCACCTCTCGTCCTCCATCTTCTCGACGTAGGGAGCCAGTTTCCGCCTCAGCGCCTCGCGCGGCTGCAACATCGCCCTGCCGAAGCACCCGCCCACCGCGCAACCCGGACACGGGCTTTCGCCCGCCTTGTCCTTGTACTCCTCTATCCCGACGACGTACCGGTAGGACTCGCACACCCCCCAGGAGCCCCTCTGCAATTCCTTCGGGTGGCACCAGTGCCCGAAGTTTGTCCTGATCCTCAGCCGCACGAGCTTGTGCTCGCGGAACTTCGGGTGCTCCATCATGACCTTCACCAGGTTCACGTCCGGGGCGGCCGCGTACTCGCCCGTCGGGTGCTCGTCTTTCTCGTCGTGCCCGAAGAACATCCCGCTCGTCGACCAGGTGACGACGAGCTCCTTTTCGTCGGCGCCCAACGCGTCCCGCACCAACCGCTCCTTGGCGTCGTCCCACTTCCAGTCCACGCCGTGCGCTCCCGTGAAGAAGTCCCCGAGGTCGAAGTGGCACTTGGTCGCGAGGTGCTTCGTGCTCGACGGCTCCCTCGCGCCCGCCAGGCCCGTGCCCTCGCACTCTCGCCGTTGCGTGCGAAGGAACGGCGCGCGGCCCGTGCCGATGGCGACGGCGAGCAACTCCTGGTAGTGCTGCATCTCGTCGCCGATGCCGTTGAAGTGGTTCTCGCTCCAGTCCACCACCAGCACGCCGGTGTCCTTCATGGTGTCGTACCGCGCCGCGACGTCCTTGAACATCTTCGAAACGTCCCCGCACCTGCGCTCGAACGACGCCTCGTCTGACGACGACGACGATGAAACGGCAGTCGATCCGACGCCGGGTTCGTCCAACTTGGACCCTCCTCCTCCCATGGGTGCCGGGGAGGGCCCATCGTCAGCGTCCACCAGCACCTTCTTCTCAATCGCGATCGGGCCGTCCGTATCGGGGACCCCCCTAACCGAGAGAATCCACCGTCTAGCCCCGCGCCGGTGCCGTGCCTCGACGCCCCCACGATCGCTGAACGACGACGGTTCCGCGGTCGCGAGCCAGACGAGGAGAAGCGAGACGCAGACCGCGAACATCGTCGTTCCTCCTCGAAGACTCCATCTTCTAAGCGGTGGCGGTCTCCCCTTTCCGCCCCGGCGCGGCACGGACCTCATCCTCGCGTGCCCCCGCGAGCTCGAGTCTCCCCTTCGCTGTGACGAGGAGGAAAAAGCCGGCTCGACGGGCCAACCGCGAACCGCCGACCAACAAATAAAGTCCAAAAAACATGCAACCGGCCGCTTTTCGGCACCCACCCGCGCACAAAAACCACGGAGCAGGCGGCAAAAACGAGGGAAACCGTCCTTGTCACACAACTCATTTTTCATTGGTCCTCCGAACCCACGTAAGCCGCTTTTCGCCGCGATCGGCCAATGAGTTTCGTGGTTCTCGTTCTGCCGATTCGGAGCTTCATTTCTCGCAGCCGCGGAATCCGAATCTCAGTGATCTACAGGGCACGTCTAGGTAAAGAGCTCCAAACGTCGTGATTTGGGGAACCAAGCCCCAACTTTTGACGAATTCAGACTGAGTCTCCATACGCGCGGGGTCGAGAAATCGGATGCTGACTCGTCAGCATCCGAGTTGGCAGGCGCAAAAAAGCGAAGGGGACACTAAACCCGCGTGGGCGGCGCCCTCCCTGCACACACAGTGCGCGCGAAGCCGAAAGGCCGCGAGCACGAGTTGGACGCCACAGTCTAACTCACCCCCGGATCGAAATCGCTCGCGTTGACGCGACGCACGACCCGGCGTCGCGCGAAACCGGGAGACAACCCGCACCGGCGAAAACCATTCGCTGTCGTTTCGCGGTGGACATTTAACGAAAACTAGTGGGAAAAGATGCCCAAGGTGCGCGGCGTCCCGCCCCCACGCGATGCGATGTCCGCGGGAACTGCTCCGATGCGGAGTTCAACACCGGTGTTTATGCGCACTTCACCGCGCCCGCCGGGGGTTTTCACGGTCGATCGCCCAGCACGCGCGCGTTTTCGTCGGGGGGCATAATCCCGCTTTTCCTCGCTTCTCGTGCGGTGGGAGCTGCAGGTTTTTATGCGGTCCGAGAAACGCCGTCCAAATGGCGGGCGGAAACCGCGGCCCCGCATCGCGCCCTCGAATTAAATCGATCGAAATCGAATCGGAACTGACCAACACTCACCTAAACCTCACAGAAACGAGGAGGCGGCCAGTCGAAGAGCCTGACGCTCGAGGAGCTCAGCGCGAACTTCCACCTTCCCATCAACGACGTGGCTCGCAAGGTGAGACGAAATTTCAACCGCGCGACCCTCATCCTCCAAACGTGATGTCCCGCGGCACGCGGAACCATCGACTGACTCGCCTCCCCCGACTCCCTCTCGATCCAGCTCGGGCTGTGCGTCACCGTCCTGAAGCAGCGATGCCGCGAACACGGCATCACGCGCTGGCCGTACCGCAAGGTGCGTCTCGACCGCAAAACACCCCCGGCCCCTCGGTGGCCGCGAAGCGCCCGCGTTATCCGCCCTCCGCGGCAAATGGCAATTTTTTTTCGCTTGGCTGTAGATTGCCCGCCGCTGACGCCCGCGTCCCTCCCGATCCGATCCGCTCAGGTGAAGAAACTCGATAACATCATCCACGCGCTGGAGTGTCCCGGCGACGGCGGCGTCGCGGACGCCACCCGCAGGCTCGAGACGGTCAAGAGGACGCGCGAGGTTCTCATCACCGACCCCAACAGCAAGGCGCACCTGAGGGTCGGCAAGCTCAAGGCTGTTCGCCGCCGATCGCTCGGATCCAAGTCCGGGTACGGCAGCGGCGGCAGCGGCTCCGACAACAGCGGCGGCACCGCCTTCGGCGTGATGAGGCACCGACAGAACAGCTCCGGCATCGACGGCCTCCTCGAGGCGGCGACGACGCTCTCGGATGGGGAGACGCCCGGGACGCCGACGAGGGAGCCGGACGCGATCAGGGACAGGTCCCCGCGCATCTCCGGCGCGCTTCAGGCCCTCACCGGCGGTATGGCCAGCGCACACGATGCGGACACGGGGGCGGGGGCGGAGGCGGCGGCGCTCGCGCTCAACGCGCTCAAGCCCGGCGGGGCGTTCCAGGCTGTGAGGGCGGCGGTTGACGTCGCAAACAAGGCGGCCGCGCCGGCGGCTCCGGTGTTTGACGCCAACGCGTACGCCGCGGCGATGGCCACGTTCGCGGGACACGTGGGGAACGCTGCAGCGGCGGCGGCGACGCCCCCTCCCGCTCCACCCACCCCGGCCAACCCGATGGCTGCGCTGATGGCGAACCCGATGTTTGCGTGGATGGCGGCGATGGGAAACGTGGCGCAGGCGCAGGCGCAGGCGGCGCAGGCGGCCGCGACTCCCCCGGCGCCCAACTTCCTCCAGATGGCGGCTGCTGCGGCAGCAGCGGCGCAGGCGGCGCAGCCCCAATCCGCGCACCAGCCCCTATAGACGAGAGCGGGAGATCGGCGTGTCGTGGGTCTCGGGCCGGAGGGTGTACAACAGTTGAGTTGGTTTGGCCCGCCTCCCTCGGGGAAACTGTTCTCGCCCGCCGGTCGATCGCGAACGGCTCCAACGTTAATTGGACACGTTGGAGGTGCGGTTGATCGGATGGCGCGAGGAGGCTATTCTATTATTCCATTACCCGGCGTGAAGCCGGGGTGTATTCTTTCAGTCGCACCCGCTGCGAGGCTCGCTCCAGTTGGGTGGCCCGCGGCGGCGTGACGTCACAGCCTCTGTATCGGAGGTTGTCCAACGCGGTCGGGGACGTGGACTCGTCCCTTTTGTTCATATAGACCCGATTTTGTGAATATATCAACACAGAAGTCCACACACACCCTCGGCTTGCCCAACCAGCAAGTGGCTCTTGGGCATACCAGAATGCTCTCGCCTTCCACTGAGCAAGACCCATTTCCTGACGGTTCAGGGCATCGCCGGTTCCCGCAAACCTCCAATCGATGGGTTAAATTGTCCGTGACGATTCGAGGTTCATTTCTGGGTTCATTAACTCGCCGCCGGCGGAAAAATGGAATGTTGCAGGAATCTGGTAGGATCTGGCAGTATGGGGTCTCAAACTGGCCGGAAAAAGGCTTTGAGGTTTTGAAGGCGGCGCTCAGTGAGAGGGCCGCCCCGCAGCCCACGATCTGCGCAGGGAGTTGACCCGCGCGAACGTTCGGAAGCACTCGAGGCGCGCGAGCACCCGGGATACCGACATCTGGCCGCAGACCGAAGGGAACGGCCGCGAGTAACCAGCCGCCCACCAGCAGATCGCTCGTGCACGGCCAAGGAAGGCGCTTTTCGAGTCCTCCGAGTTTTTAGGCACCAAAGCCCTGACGTGACCGCCGGAGCTCAGTCGCCATGGGGAAGACGCCTGCGCAGCAGAACCGCCTCAAGGCGAAGCAGCAGGGCATGAGCCACGATTCGATTAAGGAGCAGCAGGCCAAGGAGATCCGCGAGCAGAAGAAGCTCGCGAACAAGGACATCAACTTCGGCCGCGAGAAGGGCCTCCTCAAGAAGCAGGAGGTGGCGAAGCAGAGGCTCAAGGACATGAACGACCCGACCACCGAGCTTGGCAAGGCCACCGCGAGGGCCGCCAGGAAGGCGGCGAAGGAGGCCGAGGAGTTCCTCTTGCGCACCAAGGGGATCAGCATCAAGCAAAAGGAGGTCCCGGAGGGCGTCGACCCGAAGACGATCCTCTGCGAATACTTCCGCTACGGCTGCTGCGCCAAAACTGCCGAGAAGTGCAAGTTCTCCCACGATCTCGACATCGGCCAGAAGACCCGCGAGGGAAGCTCGGGCACCGCCAAGAGGAACATCTACGACGACGATGAGGCGGACGAGGCGGACACCATGGAGCTTTGGGATCAGGCCAAGCTCGAGTCCGTCATCGCCAAGAAGCACAGCACGGAGAAGACCCAGTCCAACGCCACCTCCATCATCTGCAAGCACTTCCTCGATGCGGTGGAGACCCGCAAATACGGCTGGTTCTGGGCCTGCCCCGGCGGACCCGACTGCAAGTACAAGCACAAGCTCCCCAAGGATTATGTCTTCAAGTCCGACCTCGTGGCGATGATGCGCGCCGCCGCGCTCAACAAGAAATCAGACCAGGACGAGCTTCGCGAGGAGCTCGAGAAGCTCAAGGACGGTCCCAAGACCCCGGTGACCCTCGAGGTGTTCCTCCAGTGGAAGACCAAGAAGGTCGAGGACAAGAAGACCAAGGCTGAGCAGGAGCGCTCGGAGCGCCAGAAGAAGGGTCAGTTCACCGGCAGGGAGCTGTGCGAGAGCAACGAGGCCAAGGGCGATGAGGGCTCCGAGGCTGACGACGCTGAGTTCAAGGAGCTCCTCAGGCTCAAGAAGCTCGCCGAGGAAGAGGAGGAGAAACGCGTCGCCGCGGAGGCCGCTGCCGCGCTTGAGAAGGCCAAGTCGAGCGGCATGGAATACGGCTATTCAGAGTTTGATGAAGTGGGCATCTCTGCCGAGGAGCTCGAGAACAACAGGCCCAAGGATGAGGACGAGTCGGACTACTCCGACGACGACGAGGGCGGCGAGCCGGATATGGACGAAGACGGCAAGCCCAAGGCTATTATCAAGCGCCCCATTGGCAGGAAGAAGAAGGAGGCTGAGGCTGAGGCTGAGGAAGAGGAAGAGGAGGAGGAGGGCGACGACAACAAGCCTGGCAAACCGAAGAGAGCCGGCAGCGGCTTCGTCCCCAAGAAGCTCGCCGGCACCGTGTTCGAGGAGAGGGAGAGGGCCGATAAGAAGGACATCGACCCCAACGCCCTCGAGAATATTCTCGGCGCCGAGAAGGCTGCGGAGATTGACGAGTCCCAGCTTGACCCCAAGGAGCTCGGCAGGTTGCTCGCCGAGAAGAAGGCGAAGGAGGAGGCAGAGGCGGCTGCGCTCATCGACAAGGTGGCTGCTGAGAAGGCCGAGAAGGAGGCCAGGAAGGCCGCCAAGAAGGCCGAGAAGGAGAAGGAGCGCGCCGCCAAGAAGGCCGAGAAGGAGAAGAAGTCAGGCAAGAAGCAGAAGGGTGAGGATGAAATCACCACCCTCGAGGAGGCGATGAAGGGCGTGTCCGTCGCCGCGCAGGAAGCCGCCATCGCTGCTTCCGGCCACCTCACCAAGAGCGCCCTTAAGCGCACCGTCACCGGTAACCTCGCATCCCGCCCGACCTCTCGCGACATCAAGATCAACAATTTCTCCATGGGCATGAACGGCCGCGAGCTCATCAAGGATTGCGACATCGAGATCACCATCGGTCGCCGATATGGCCTCCTCGGCCAGAACGGCTGTGGCAAGACCAACTTCCTCGAGTGCCTCGCCCAGCGCGAGGTGCCCATCCCGGATCACATCGACCTCTACCACCTTCGTGAGGAGGCCGAGCCCACGGACAGATCCGCGCTTCAGACCGTCGTCGATGAGCTCAAGAACGAGATGGTCCGCCTCCAGAAGCTCGAGGAGTACATCATGGAAAACTTTGGACCCGAGGACGAGCGACTGGAGTCCATCTACGATAGACTCGACGAGATCGATCCCAACACCTTCGAGGTCAGGGCCGCCGAGCTCCTCCATGCCCTCGGATTCACCGAAGTCATGATCCACAGGGCCACCAAGGACATGTCCGGAGGCTGGCGCATGCGCGTCGCGCTTGCCAAGGCGCTCTTTGCCGAGCCCACTCTGCTGTTGCTGGACGAGCCCACCAACCACCTCGATTTGGAGGCGTGCGTGTGGCTCGAGGGGTACCTGGCCAAGTACAAGAAGTGCCTCATCCTCGTGAGCCACTCCCAGGACTTCCTCAACGGCGTATGCACCCACATCATCTGGCTCACGCAGGGCAAGCTCACCTACTACACCGGCAACTACGACACCTTCCAGAAGACTGTCCGCGACGACGAGATCGTGCAGCAGAAGAAGTACGAGAAGGAGCAGGCCGACATCAAGCACCTGAAGGAGTTCATCGCGTCGTGCGGCACCTACGCCAACGCGCGCAAGCAGGCGGAGTCCAAGCAGAAGATCATCGACAAGATGGTTGCCGCGGGACTCACGCCGCCAGTCGTCAGGGAGAGAACGTTCACCTTCAACTTTCCGGACTGCGCCAAGGTTCCCCCGCCCGTCCTTCCCTTCGACAACGTGTCCTTCGCCTACAACGGGAAGAAGGAGAATTATCTGTACCAAGATCTGGATTTCGGCGTCGACTGCGACTCCCGCATCGCGCTCGTCGGTCCCAACGGCGCTGGCAAGTCCACCCTGCTCAAGCTCATGACTGGCGAGCTCACCCCGACGAAGGGCAGCGTGGTCCGCCACCCCTCGCTCGTCATCGGCAAGTACCACCAGCACTCCGTCGACGTGCTCGACAAGGAGAAGACGGTGCTGCAGTTCTTCATGGACCAGTACCCAAACACCATGACCTTCAAGAGGGACCTCGACGAGTGGCGCGGGTACCTCGGGCGGTACGGCGTCTCCGGCAAGATGCAGACCACGCTCATCGGCGAGCTGTCCGAGGGTCAGCAGTCCCGCCTGGTGTTCGCCATGATCTGCATGGGTAAACCCAACCTGCTACTGTTGGACGAGCCCACGAACCACCTCGATTTGGAGTGCATCGACACCCTGGCGCAGGCCATCAAGCAGTACAACGGCGGTGTCGTGCTGGTGTCGCACGATTTCAGGCTCATCGACCAGGTGGCGGAGCAGATCTGGGTGTGCGAGGACAAGACCGTGCGGCTGTGGAACAAGGACATCCGCGCGTACAAGAAGCACCTCACGCAGAAGGCGGAGCGCGAGGCGGCGGCGAAGAAGATCTGATCGATCCACGCGGCATACACTATTATTTGAAGGGGTTCCTCCCAACAAGGCGAACCCCTGCCAACTTGGCAAAGCGCGATAGAAACCGTCGGGGCAAGCGTGTGATGAACCTCCCCCTCATCGGTGGTAAATACAAAGACTAACGTGTTACTAAACCTTTCCGAGCGTCAACACCTTGAATATCTTCAGCGCGATGTAGTCCGCAGCGCCCAGGACCAGCACAAAGAACACCAGCGAGAACATAACGATGATCGCATCTATCAAAGTCGTTGCAAAGGTCTTGGGGCTAAAGAACCCGTGCCTCGGCCATCGCAGCAGGGGAATGGCCTTGAGCTGGTTGACGAACTGTCGCGATAACCAACCCAAGATACCGCCGCTCCCACCTCCCCCTTGGGGCGCCATGGCGCCTCCTCCGCCCTGCGTCGCCACCGCGCGCGTCGTCAACCCGACCCTCCTCCGCCTGATCACCCGTGGCCTCAGACAGACAGCCCCGCTCGAGGTGAAGGCCTCGGCCCTGCTGGTAACGCCCGCCGCTCGCCTCGGCCGCTCGATACGGCCGCTAACTGACGCGAGGCATGTCGTCCTGGTCGCCCCATTCCCGGTCAAGCAGTGCTGCATGCTGCCTCGCGCGTAGGGTTCTGCCGAAATCGTGCGGTCCTCCTGTTCTCTCTGATGAATCCTTTCCGAAATATTCTGCTCACTTCGCGCTGCGCAACCTGTGTGCGATGTCGATGTGGAGGGTGGTGTCTTGCGTGCTCGTCGCTTTCGTGGTTATCGTGGCGACTGCCGACGCCGCGGAGCCGGTCAAGCTGGACCTGAACGATCTGCTGGGCAACCTGGGAGGCGCACAGGGTGGAGGTCGTCCACGATCGTCCACTGTTTGTCCTGTCGGTCAGGCTCACGCCCCCACTGAGGACGAGAGTTACAAGATCGAGTGCAACGGATGTGGACCCAAGGGGATGCAGATAAAGGAACCATTCGGTCTCTACCGCTGCTGCAACAACCACGACCTCTGCTTCGCCACCTGCGGCACGTCTCAGGACTTCTGCGAAGAGCTCTTCACGAGCTGTATGGCAAAAGTATGCCGCTCGTTTGGCAGCGGCGAACGGAGGGAGGCGTGCCAGAAGCAGGCAAACGGCATGAGCGGGATGACCAGGATGTTCGGCGGCGGATTCCACCTCACCTCGCAGCGCTCCGAACCCGAGAGGGGCAAGCAGGGCGCGTGCGACTGCTACCTCCCCGAGGACGCGGAGGCGAGGTGGCTCACCACCTTTACCGATTTTTACGTGCAACACGCCGCCATGGAGCGGGACGCGGCGATGAGCAAGGCCGAAGACGTGCTGTCCAAATACAAGGGGCACGCGCGGGGCGAGGCGTACTTCAAAATGATAAAAAAGTACGGCAACTCGACGAAGGAGTTGATGTTTGTCTGGGACGAAGTGAGACCCGACTTGTGAAGCGTTAGGAACATAGACGATATTCATTCGGAATGGCTACAGTACACAAAGGGTACACCAGTACACGGGCGTGCGCCTGCTAAAAGTCTGCTAAAGGTTACAAAGAATGGGGTCGTCGCATCCGGCCGTCACGGCTTCCTCGCCGCGAGCATCACGAAGCACTTGTCCTCCTTGACAATCTCGACTCCCTTGAGCCCGGCTTTTTGCAGCATGGCCACCACCGACGCGGTGTCCCAGAACGGAGTGTTCATCGTCCTCACGTTGTCGTCGTACGACTCGGCGTCGGTGCACTCACCCCCCTTCGCGTACTTCTCCCGGATCGGCGGCGCCAGCACGACGGTTGACGTGACGAAGACGCCGCCGGGCTTGAGGATCCTCTCAACCTCCCTCAGCCCGTCCATCGGGTCCGGCCAGCAGTGCGCCCCCGCGCTGCAGTGCACCGCATCGACGGAAGAATCCCCGAATGGCATCGACGCCACGTCCGCGCGCACCGCGGCGAAGTTGGGCAGCGGCGCAGCGCCGGGCTCGGGCCTGATGGTGGATCTGGCGGAAACCGAGTCGAGCTGCTCGGCGGCGCGTCGCGTCATCGCCTCGCTCACGTCCGAGGCGACGAGGATCTCGTACCCGCGGAGGCCGGAGGCCAGGCGGGTGGTGATGATGCCCGGGCCGCAGGAGAGATCGAGGCAGATCCGACCCTCGGAGGAGTCCCCCTCGGGCCTGTTGATCTTCACCAGCGCGAGCGCAGCCTCCGCATCGGCGCCCGGGTAGCCGAGCGCGCGGAAGAGCTGGCGGTAGCCCTTGTCGTAGATGTACGCGCCGAATTCCGTCTCGAACGGGCTCTTGTTCTCGCTCTCCTGGCCCTCCACCGGCATGAGGTCCACCACGGCGATGGGCATGTTGCTGGCGAGCGCGCTCGCTTTTTGCCAAGCCTCCTGCCAGGTCGCGACCCTCTCGGCGGCCCACGGGAGGAGCGGGGGCAGGGTGGAGCCCAGATCGGTGACGGTGGCCCACGCGCGGCGGCTCAGCGCCCACGTGGAGATGTCGCGGCCTCGAGGAAGAGGGTCAGAGCCCAGGTCCGCGGAGCACGTTGTCAGATTCCGAGAGAACGTTCCCCGATTACGGGCATTTCGCGCGGGCACCGCGACCGCGGCGCGCTCCGCGTTGAGCGCGTCGCGCTTGAAATTCCCGAGCGCCCGGCGGTGTGTGAGGGCGCGTGGCGGCGCGATGCTCGCGCAGGCCGCGCCGCTCATGGCTCAGCAGTCGCCTTGTCCAGGAGGGCTTCCCGTTGGCGCGCGGCTGTTTTCTCTGGAGGGAGAGGCGGAAAGAAAGCCAGCTGTCCAATGGGAGAGCTCCTTGCGAAAGATATTCGTGGTTCCCGAGGATTTTTTCGCATGTTTCTTCATTTCCTTGAGTCGTAGACCATCGATTTCCCCGTATAAATTCAACCGGGCCAATTAACTCGTCGTTTGAGGTTTGGAAATGAGAACTTTCCTCCTCTCGGGCTTCAGGACGTGAAAACTTCTCATGCACCTGGCTGGCTGTCAGTTCGTTTGTCTCAAAACGGGGCGCTGCTCTCAACGCGTCGAATTTCGGGCCGTTTCGTCAAAGCCGCTTTCTTGGGTTGCAGACCGCCAAAGTGTCCAATTATTACTTTTTACGCGTTTTGTGAGCTTTCTCCGTCAGCACCCAGCCGCCCATTCGCGGACGTCCGGCGCCCAGTTGCCGACGCGCTTATCACGCGTGCACCGTCAGGACCGCTCACACACCGCCAACGATGGGACTTTCCAACAAGGACTTGCTCCCCGATGACCTGGAGGACCTGGTGTTCGACGCGCTGCGCCGCGCGAACCTCCCCACCCACTGCGTGCTCATTCACCACGACGCGATCGTGGTCCAGCGGAAAGGGGGGGTCATCGTCGTGCCGGTGGCGGTGCGTACCATCCTGGCGCCGCCCACGGACGAAGAGGCGCCGCACGCGTACGATACCCACCTCGTCATAAAGCACGTCGACCTCAACAACTGGGACTTCAAGAACGACGGCACCGCGCGCGAGCGCACGCGCGAATCCTTCGCCAAGGAGTGTGCCTTTTACCGCGACGTCGTCGCCGCGTCGAGGGCGTCGAGGGGGGGCCGGAACGAGGTGGTGACCAGGGCGTTCGATCCGATTAACGGGTGGGGCATGGCACAGATGGAGACCGGCGCGGACGGATGGGCCGTTCCCACCGCGCATCTCGTCGAGGGCGACGAGACGAGCGACGTCTTCACGCTCGTCATGGCTGACGCCATGGGCAAGCGGGGCGGAAAGGGAAAAGAGTTCGGCCCCGAGCCTTCCTCCCCCGACGCGCACCGCGCCCTCAACAGCGACTCGATTCCCGGCATCGCGGACGGTGATTACGAGAACATCGCTCCCCTCGCGCCGCCGGAGAGGCAGGTCTCGACCCAGGGAGCCTTCGGCGAGGTCACCGAGAAGTTGGGGATGACCCCCGCAGAGGCTGAGGCCACGGTGGAGTGGCTCGCCGCGTTTCACGCCAGGCACTGGCTCGGACTCCCCGACTCCCCGGCGCTCCCTTACGACGCCCTGTGGGGCCGGGGCGGACACTGGACCCTCGAGAAGCGCGAGCAAGAGGTGCGCAACATCGAGTCCGAGTGGGCCAAGCTCGTCGCATCCTTCCCCGGGGTGCCCGCGCTCGAGAAGCACCGCGACTTGGGCGAGAGACTGGCGAGGCGAGCCGGGGATATCGCCAGGTGCGCGCACGCGAGGACCCAGACCCTCCTCCACGGCGACCTCAAGGCTGCCAACATCATCATGCCCAACGCGGTGTCCGGCGCCCTCGTGCCCATCGTCTTCGATTGGCAGTGGGCGGGGCCCGGTTGCGCCGCGGCGGACCTGATGTTCTTCATCGCCACCTCGCTCTCGCTCGAGGCTGCCGAGATGGAGGACGCGTTGGTGATGCTCTACCACGAGCGTCTCACCGCGAGGCTCAGGGCCAGGGGTTCCGTCGAGGCTGAACGCGCCGCGGACGCGCTCGACATGGAGACGCTGAAGCGGGACATGGACGCCAATGCGGTTGACTATGTCAGGTTTTGCGCCGGGTCCGTGTGGGGTCCGCTCACGCCCGCGTCGATGGAGAAGCACAAGTACGAACAGAACCTCGGGATCGCGAGGCGCAGCTTGTGGCACCTGACGAACTTGGTGGAGAGGGCCGGACGGGCGATGGACGATCTGGAGCGAAGGGAGTTCAAGACGTACGAGGACGAAGCGGAGGAGGCGAGGCGGGAGGCTGAGAGGTTGGAGGCGGAGAAGAGACGGGAGGCGCAGTTCACCAGGACCGTGTCGGGAATCTCGATCTTCAGCCACGGGGAGTACCAATCCCTGTGTGGAGTACCAGTGGGAGTACCAGTACCTGTGGAGGGGTCGGCCAACTTCAGGTCCGACCCGCTGGATCCGCTGCCGGAGGCGGAGTCGCTCCCGGGAGGTGTCGGCGACGAGCAACCCACGTACGAGGTCTTCACACAGCTCCCGGCGGAGGTGGTCCAGTCCCTCGAGGAGCACTGGTCGGGGGTCACGGCGATGCCCGAAATCGTGGGGATATGACTACGCGACACTCGAACAGGCGACGACGCCAAACAAAATCGTTGACGACGAACGCCAAGAGTGCCACCGAGCGCGCAGAGCCAACCCGGTTGGCCACACACATTTTTTTTGGTCGAGTACTAAGTATACTTGTAAACTGAGTTGACCTAATCCACACTCACGTAAGAATAGTCAATTACCGCAGTATGTTCTGCAGCGCGTCGTCTATCCTCTCGTACTTGAACTTGTACCCCGCCTTGAGCGCCGCGTTCGGCGCCACCTTCTGCCCCTGCAACACCACCGTCGCTCCCTCTCCGAGCAGCGCCTGGATGGCAAAGTCCGGCACCGGCAGCCACGACGGCCGACCCAGCGTCCTTCCCAGCGCCGCGCACATCTCCCCCATCCGCACCGGGTTGGGCGCGGTCACGTTCACGGGCCCCCTCATCTCCGGATTCGTCAGGGACTCCACCACGATCCCCACCGCGTCCTCCCTGTGCACCCACGAGAACCACTGCGCGCCGTCGCCCATCGGTCCCCCGGCGAAGATCTGAAACGTGGGCAGCATCTTCCCGAGCGCGCCCCCGTCGCGGTCCAGCACGATGCCCAGGCGCAACACCACCACCCGCGTCGCGCCGTCGCACGTCCGCTCGACCTCCTCCGCGGTCGCCTCCCACGCCTGGCACACCTTGGACAGGTAGTCGCCCCCCGCGGGAGCATCCTCGTCGAAGGTCCTCGTCTCGCTCGTCCCGTAGAAGCCTATGGCCGAAGCGTTGACCAACACGCCGGGCCTCCGGTCCGGCTCGCACGCGGCGATCGCGTCGGCTATGCGCTTGGTGGCCTTGATCCTGCTCGCCATGATCTCCGCCTTGATGGCGGGGTTCCACCGCGTGCTGATCGGTTCCCCGGCCAGGTTGACCACGCCGGTGCAGCCGGGGATGGCGGCCGCCCACTTCTCCGGGGAAACGAAGGTGACGTTACCGCCGGTCATTGACCCGCGCAGGGCCATGCGAGCGGCGTTGACGTCGCGTGTCAAGACCCTGACCTCGTGACCGCCGGCGAGGAGCTTGGCGACCAGCCGGCTGCCGACGAACCCGCTCGCCCCCGAGATGGCGACGCACATCCTCCCCTTCGCGGGCTGGGACGCGCCCCCGGCGGCGGCGGCAACGACTGTGGGCTTCCTCGAAGTCAAACGGGTCGCGCGGGTCGCGGTGGACCCTCCCAAAATACTCGCCGCGAGCGCGTCGTCGCCCCGGAGCGCGCCACGGCTCGAGAGCCCGGGGCATCGCGTCGTCGAGGTTTTGGGGAGCGCCGCGATGGACGGCTGTGCAAACCGCACGCCGCGGGACCGGGCGCGTGGAGGGGTCGCGTGAGTCGCGCGCACTGTCGCGTGGATGTGTGTGGCCGACATCGATCCCTAGAAGCTGAGCGCCTCGTTGTGGACCGCGGGGGTTCCCCCCTATCCAACCAAATATCCGGAACCTCAAAAAAGTTGCTCGCATTCTTCGGCTGCAGTCAGTTGTCAGTTCAAAAGCACCCGGCCCCTTCGCGCACACGTAGCCACGCTTCGGATCCGCGAAGATGGAGTGGACGACCATAGAGAGTGACCCCGGGGTCTTCACGGAGCTCATCCAGGAGATGGGCGTGAAGGGCGTCCAGGTTGAAGAGCTCTACAGCCTCGACGAGGGCTCGCTGAGGGCGATGGCGTGAGTGCCCTCCCGCTTTCCCAGATCTCGGATCGGCCGTCCCGTCGACGCATCCCCCTGACCCGCCCCCTGCGCGCCCGTCACCGCAGGCCCGTGTACGGACTCATTTTTCTGTTCAAGTACCGCAGCGGCGAGGCGCCCAGCGCACCCGTGGAGACCGATGCGAGCTCCAGCGGGGTCTTCTTCGCCAGCCAGGTGATCACGAACGCGTGCGCCACGCAGGCAATCCTCTCGATCCTGATGAACTGCCCGCCGTCCGTCCAGCTCGGCGAGGAGCTGGAAAACATGAAGGCGTTCACCGCGGAGTTCGACGCCGATCTGAAGGGTCTCGCCATCAGTAACAGCGAGACCATCCGCAAGGCGCACAACTCCTTCGCCCGGCCCGAGCCCATCATGGAGGAGCAGAGGGACCAGGCCCCATCCGACGATGTCTTTCACTTCATCGCGTACATGCCCGTCGACGGACGACTCTACGAGCTCGACGGCCTGAAGCGTGGCCCCATCGCCCACGGCGAGTGCACCGACGACGACTGGCTCGGGAAGGTCTGCCCGGTGATCCAATCGCGTATCGAACAGTACGCGAGCTCCGAAATCCGCTTCAACCTCATGGCGCTCATCAAGTCCCCCAAGCAGGCGCTCGAGGAGAGACTCGCGAAGATCGAGGCGAGGAAGGAGAGGTGCGCGAAAGTCGCGGCGGGCGCGGCGGTGGACGCTGGTATGGATGTTGACGGCGGCGACGACCTCGACGGCCCCTTACCCTCGGGGCAGGACGCCATCACGGCGGAGCTGGCGAGACTGGAGGGCGAGGCGGCGGTTGCCAGGGAAGGCATCGAGCGGGAGGCGCAGAAGGCGCAGCGGTGGAGGGACGAGAACATCCGACGCAAGCACAACTACATCCCGTTCATATTCAACTTTCTGAAGGTGCTCGCGGAAAAGAAGAAGCTCGAGCCGCTCATCGCCAAGGCCAGGGGCCAGTAATAGAGGTGAATCTTGCCGCGAGTCAAATATCATCAAATTTCACTCCAAGACCAGTCTGTCTACGCCGCCGCCGCTAGTTTCCACTGCGCTGCGCGGCCTGGATTCCACCCCCTTGACGCTCCTCCCCCCGGGTCGAGGCCGACCTCCCCGCGGTGGGGGCGGATGCGGCACCATCTTCGGCGGCTGCGGCGTGAACCGCGGCGCGGGCGGAGCAGGCGCGTATCCCGGAGCAGGCGCGTATCCGCCGCTAGCCTGCGCCTGCGGTTGCGGCGGCCTGGGCGGCGGCGGCGGCATCGCCTCGAACTTCTCCGGCACCTCAAACTCCAAGTCCACGTCCTGCTCGAGTTGGAACCGCGAGAACGACTCCGCCATCTCGATCTTCCACCGACGCAGCTGCGCGAGGATATCGTCCTTCTCGTCGGCGCCCTCCTTGCTCTCGTCCCCATCCACAACCTCGTCAGCCTCCGCCGACGCCTCTTTCTTGCGCCTGGACAGCAGCTTGGCGGGGTTACCCACGAGCGTTCCCGCGCCGATTGTGAGCTTACTCGCACCCCCGTCCGCGAACCCTCCCCCGTCGGCGGAGTCCCCCCTGTCCGCCAGCCCGGCTCGCGTCTCCTTGACGCGATTCTTTTTCCAAAACAGCGAATCCTGCAGCGAATCTCCGCCAAACCCCCAACCCTCGGCGGACATCGCCGTGCCCGGCCTGGACGCTCCGGACCCCGACGTCCCCGGGCGATGCATACCCCACTCCCTCGACCCGGGCCTCGACGCCGTCCCGGGCCGGCACGCGCCCCAGCTCGCCGCCGTCCCTGGCCTCGACCTCGAGCCCGCGCTCGCCGCCGTCCCCGGCCTCGATCGAGCCGTGCCGGGCCTCGACGACGCCGCGGATCGAAGCGCGGCGCCCAAGGAGTTGGACCTCGCGAGGGAGTTGGCCGTCTGCGGCCTGGACGAGGCGTACGAATCCGACGAATTCGACGACGTTCCGGGCCGGGCGTCGATCGGTTGACCCGACGACGACGTCGACGGCCGGCTGGGGAAAAACTCCCCACCCGCCCCCGAGATGTCCGCGAGGGGATCCTCCGCCACCTCGATGGACAGGTCTCCGGTGACCTCGTCCCTGGTGATGACCGCGTCCGGGTCGTCGATGCCGACGGCCGCGTACTTGATGCCGTCGGCGACCATGGAGAGCTCGTCCTCGCCGGATGTTCCGACGGCGACCTCCCCGTTTCCCCCGGTGCCGTCCTCGCCCCCGTCCTCGTCCTCCCCGCCCGCCAGGAAGCCGCCCCGCTCCGCCTCGGTCACGTCCCGATCGTCGAGGGTGACCAAACCCTTGACCGCGCGAGCCACGAGCCGCCTGTAGTCGCGTCGCCTGCTGAGCGGGTTCCCCTCCAGCGACAGCGTGTTGAGCGCGGGGCACATGCCGAGGTAGTCTGGCGCGTCCTCATCCGCCACGCGGTTGGCCTCCAGGTCGACCGCCTGGAGATGGTCCAGCTCGGCGAGTGGGGACACGTCGCTCACGTCGTTGAACGCCGCGTACAGCTCGCGCAGTTGCACCAGCGCGCCGATGCCCGCGAGATCCTCGAGGCCGCTCCTCGCGATCCAGAGCACCTGGAGCCTCTGGAACGCGCTGCCGAACGCGCGAGCCGCCGGCACGACGCTGCTGCTGAGGCGGAGTCTGGCGAGCGCGGGCATGGCGCGGCCGATGCCACTGAGGTCATCACGCGTCGCGTCGGCCCGGATCTCCAGGTGCGAGCACGTCGCGAGGTCGTCGGTGCCCGCCAGCTCGGCTAGGCGATCCTCCGTGAGCCCGAGATCCCAGTCGGTCGCCCCGTCGGGGCCCCCGGCTATGTCGAGGCCCGGCGCGTTTAAATCGAGGTCGGGCTCGTCGTCGTCGTCGTCCAAGGGATGGTACCCGGGCTCGTCGTCGTCGTACACGTCCTCATCCTCGTACGCCTCGTCGTATTCGAACCGCCTCATCGCGTCCACGGCCCAGCGGTCAACCCACTTTCGCGCGGTGCCTTCCCTTCCTTTTCGGGATGACGGAAAGGACGGGAACCCCGGTCGTCGCGGAACCCGGGTCTCGGCGCTGGAGACCGCGAGTCTCGCGGGATGTGCCTTCGGCCTTTAACCCTCACGGACCCGGCGCGAACACCCGCGGCGACCCTCCTCGCGCCGCAGCTCTCGAATGGCGAGGGCGATCCGTGCGTCACGAACAGCGTGTCTTGGGCGAAAGGGGTACAATCTCGACGAGTTATTAGACCCACTCCTTATCAGACTGAATGCCCATACGCGGAAAGTACATATATTTTTGTCAACCGCCCCGAAACGCTCATCAGCAGAGGCGATGGCGCACGACGCGCCCCCGTCCCCCGAGCTCGATGACCGGACCATCGAGACCGCGATAGCGCTGGACATAGACCCCTTCGCCGAGGATCACCTGCTGTGGATCGCCAGGTCCGCGCAGAACGACGCCGAGCTTCCCCCTGGTTGGCATCGATGTACGCTCGCGGATCTCTCCGAGGGCTACGCGAACCCCGCGCTCGGCGTGGAGCAGCCCGATCACCCGAGGGCCGAGGAGTTCCGCGCGCTCGTCGCGCAAGAGCGCAGGCGCACGGCGCCGCGCGCGCATCGCCCGGACCCGGAACAGCCCCGCAAGCGAGCGCGAACGGGCATCGAGAGCGGCATCGGCGGCGGCGACGAGAATGAGAATGCGCGCGCGACGTCGCGGATGGGCAAGAAGCTCCACGTGGACGCCCGCATCGCCGCGATGGAGGCGTCGCACAGGATCGCCCTCAAGGGTGCGCAGCGCAAGGTGGCGGAGCTGGAGCGGCGCGCGATTGAACGGGAGAAGGCGTGGGAGAACGAGCGCATGGAGGCGGAGGCGCGTGCGAGCCGCGTCGTCGTCGAGGCGGAGGAGCGAACGCGAGCCGGTTTGGAGGACGAGAGGCGAGCGATGCGGGACACGATCAGGCGGGCGGTTGAGCGGGAGCGTAAGGTGGCGGCGGAGGAGGCGACGCGGGCGGTGAAGACGTCGCTCAGGTCCGTCAAGGCGGCGGAGGCTGAGGATGCGCGGCGGCGGGAGCTCGAGGCTGTCAAGATGGACGCGAGCAGATTCGCCGCGAGGGAGGAGGCGCTCAGCAAGATGCTCGCCTCCGCGCGGGAGGAGCTCAGTGAAAAGAATAGGACGATCGCGTCGCTGCGGAGGGAACTGGCGCAGGTGAAGGGCGCGGCGATCGGTTAGAGGGTGCCCTCGTTGTTAGCCAAAATTCTATCCAATCGAGCCGCGGGGACCGAGCTTCGCGTCCCACTGCGACTCGAAATCGTACACCTCTTCCATGTACGCCCACCACTCTCCGTCCTTGGCCTCCGGCGCCGGGGTCTGGAACGTCGACATCAGCTTACCCCACTCCACGCACCTCGGGGACATCTCCAGGTGCCTAGGAAAGTCTACTTCCGGGTCGAACTCGTCGGTGGTTTCCATGTACATGAACATCCTCGTCTCGAGGAGAAATATCTTCATTCGCAGCACCCCCACGGACTTAAGAGCGCCGAGCACCTCCGGCCAGCAGTCCGCGTGGTGCCTCTTATACTCTTCGATGCCCCGTGGATCGTTCTTCAGGCATATCGTCTGAGCATAGCACTTCACCATGCTGGCCACGGGCTGTGAGCTCGCGGATTGAGAATTTTGTTTTTCGGCACCACCCGTGCAAAATCATCAAATTGCACGAACCGAGATTTCGTTTGCGGATATCCCTTTTTCCTGGTTCTTTTCCTGGTTCTTTTCCTGTGACTGATTGCGTGGCCGGGGGGAAAAATTTTCGGCCCGCTGCTTACGTGTCATGACGGGCGGATCACGAGAACGCATCTCCAGAAACCCCTGATTCGGGGTTCGTTACGGCTCAACATAACGCACCTTCAGTTTTTCGGCCGAGCGGAGGAGGCAGAACGAGGCGCGCGGCTTCAGGTTGCGGTCAATTAAGGCCTCGAGAAAGCCGAAGGAGGCTTATCGCGGTCGTTTCACGTCATCGGGTCGCGTTGTCGTGTAAATCATAAGGTCCAGGCAGAAGCGGCAGAAGCGGCAGTTCGTTACGCAGCTGTTTTGGGAAATCCCTGTGTGACGTGAATTTGCGCCACGGGGAGGGTAGGTTGCGGCGACAAGACTCGCGTGACCGAGTTAAGGTCGCACACCTTCAGGCATCGCTAGGGTATCATGTCGAGACAACCCGATTTGTCAACTAGGATGGCCGACTCCGGGACGAGGCGGCACGACGGGCTCGACGCGGCTCTGCGGAAGCTCGACATTCGCGACAGTGGCCCGCGGCGCGTGGAGGGCAGCCCGCGCCTGCACGGGGAAGGGACTGGGAGGTCCCATCGCGGCTCGACCGCGTCCACGACCTCATCGGGCGTAACCCCGAGATTATCCGCGGTGCTCACGGCGAGCACAGAATCATCGCGTCGTCGCGCGGTACCCCCGACCTCGCCCCCGGCCGAGGTTCCGCGGCGGAGGGACTCCACCAAGTCGTTGGCCTCCCCTCTCGGATTGCCCTCGGTGTCGTCCCGGTCCGCTAACGCGACGTCGTCGCACCACCGCGGTGACTCGTCCAGCAGCATACGCAGGAGGAGTACCGACGACGAACGCGGGGATTCGGCGTACGGCTCGAGAGGAACCTCCGGCGGAGGCGGTTCAAACGGGGGATCGGCTCGGGGAACGCAGAGGGAGAACACAGAGGACGCGGTTCTAAGCGTCTCGCCGTCGCGAGCGCTCGGGCGACACCGCGCCGCGCTGACCGCGCTCGAGCGGGCGGAGATCTTGGAGTACCCGCGCGTGTACTTCGCGGGGATCGGCGCGAAGAAGGTGCAGAGCAAGGAGGCTGGCGGGAGCGATAACCACGGGTACGACGACGACCGCGGCGACTACGTGATGCGCAAGGGCGACCATCTCGCGTACAGGTTCGAGATCATCGACGAGCTCGGCAAGGGTAGCTTCGGGCAGGTGATGCGCTGTTACGACCACAAGACGCGACGTACAATGGCGGTGAAGGTGATACGGAACAAGAAGCGGTTTCACCACCAGGCACTGGTGGAGCTCAAGGTTTTGGAGCACTTGCGGCACAAGGACCAGAATGACGAGCACAATCTGGTGAAGATGGAGGAGTACTTCTACTTCCGCAGCCACCTGTGCATCACCTTCGAGCTCCTCTCCATCAACCTGTACGATTTCATCAAGAACAACAACTTTCGGGGGCTCTCTCTGGGACTCATCCGCCGCTTCGCGCAGCAGATCCTGGTGTCTCTCAAGTTCCTCCGCCGCCAGCGCGTGATACACTGCGACCTCAAGCCCGAGAACATCCTCCTCCGGCAGCCCAACAAGTCGTCCATCAAGATGATCGATTTTGGAAGCAGCTGCTTCGAGGACGAGCGCGTGTACACCTACATCCAGTCCAGGTTCTACCGCGCCCCGGAGGTCATCCTTGGCGTCACTTACGACTGTGGTATTGACATGTGGAGCCTGGCATGCATACTCGCCGAGCTCTACACCGGCTACCCCCTGTTCCCGGGCGAGAACGAGGCTGAGCAGATCGCGTGCTTCATGGAGATCAACGGCGTGCCCCCTCGCGCCCTACTGGACAAGTCCGAGCGAGGCAAGAAGTACTTCGACAGCTCGGGTGAGCCCAAGCTCGTGACGAACAGCAAGGGCAAGAAGAGGACGCCAAACTCCAAGGACCTCGGCGCGCTGCTCCGGTGCACCGACCGCGGCTTCATCGACTTTCTGTCGAGATGCCTCCGCTGGGACGTCGCCGACAGGATCACCCCGGACGCGGCGTTGCGACACCCGTGGATCGTGGGCGAGGAACCCGCGCGTCGGACGCCGTCGAGCCCGGACACGCACCGCCGGTCGGTATCGTCATCGCCCTACTCGGATCAAATTTCTCGAAGGTCGGCGGCTGGCGCGGCCGCGCCGGCGAGGTCGTCGAAGACGCGGGAGAACTCGAGCGCGACGACGGGTCTGGAGGAGGTGAAACTGATCGGACGGAGGATGGAGCCGACGAGCGTGCGACGAAGCGAGAAGCCTCCGGAGTTGTTCGGGGTTTCATCCGGAGGTCACCATTTTGTCCCGCATCGCCCGGCGGGACATTTGTAAGTTCGGCGGCGGTGACATTTCTTGTACAAAATGTCAGATACACGTGGAGAGCGTCTGAAGAGACATCAACTTAGCTGTAGATTAATTAAATTCCTACTAGAACGTACATAGAACGTCAGAGAACGTCAAATTGCGAGACTATTGCTACCTATTGCTACCTCCTGTTCCAACCTATAACTCATCCGGATAGAACGTGAGTGGGTCACCTGTGGCGACACGATCCACCGGCGATACAACATCCGGGTGGGAGAAGTGGTCATATTCCCTCGGCGGCGGATCATCCTGCGCGTTCCTCGGCCTGTTCTCTATTCCCTCGTACGCGCCCGGTCCCTTCCGCCTGAGCTGAATCGTGTAATACGTGAGCCGGGATCCGTCCGCGGACGTGACGCCCAGGTAAACCGCCGCAACCTCGGGCATCGGCGCGAGCGTCTCCACCCTCGCCAGGTCAACGACGGTGGACGTCGGAGTCGGGACGGACCCGGCGAGCCCCCACGTTTCCTCGTCCGCCGAGGACGAATTGAGCGCCGGGATACCCGCGTAGGCCGCGGGCGGGCCCAGGAAGACGCGAACCGACGCCCCGGGCCGGGAGGTGACCGCCGTCACCGTGGCCCGCTTCGCCGCAACGGGAGCCACGACGCGATATAAGCGCCGGTGCGGATCCAGGGTGCAACCGCGTCGATCCGCGAGGCATCCGTCGGGGGAGCCCGGGGGCATGCACCGCATCGCGCACTTGGGCCACGGCGCGCCCCCCATGCTCGTCGAGTTGAGCCGTTCGCCGGTGTCCAGCTCGACGGCGAGAAACGCGAGGGTGTCATCCGCGGCGGCGGCGGCGACGGCGGCGTCGGCTCGAACCAGGAGTACCGAATAGCTCGACGGCGCCGAGACCCCCTCGACCTCGAACACGACCGTCCGGGCCACCTCCCCGACGATGAACGTGCTCGTGCTCGCGCCGGGCTTCAGCTCGGCGCCGTCGGCGAGAACCTTCCATCGGAGATCCGCGCTCGTCGCCGTGAAGCTCACCGTCGCCGCGGCGGTGGCGTCTCCGGGAACCAGCAATCTGTAAGAGGACAGCTCAGACGAGAACGGCGGCGAGAGCGATCCCGCGCTCGGCACGAGGGACACGAGCGACGCGGTCTCGTGCGGGGTGGACGCGAGCAGCTTGGTGGCCCTGCCTTGGAGCGTCCCGAGCTTCGCGGGTTGGCCGACGGGAAGATCGTCGCGGTGAAAATCTCGAGCCGTCGCGTACACGTCGTACCTCTTCGACGGAGACAGGCCGCTCAGCGACAGCATCATCGGCTCCCAGCCCAGGTCGGCATCCAGACCGGTGCCCAGCGTGTCGGTATCGCCCACCGCGCCCGCGAGGGCCATGGAGGCGACGCCCGCCGACGTGGATGTGGCGTTGGCGGCGGCGACAGCCGGCGTCGCATTCGCGCCTGCGAGATGAACGGCGGCGGCGGCCACGTCCGCGGCGGAGGGAACCGGCGCCCCGGTGGGTAGCGCCACGACCCACACCGCCGCGGCCTCGTCCACGCGCACGGCGACGGTGACGCCGCGAGGCGCCACCGCGACGACGCGGGGGAAACCCGGGAGGAAAAACGGCGCCGTGTTATCGAGCGTTCGGATCACCCGCTTGACCAGCCGGGGGGGCGCGGACGCGTGTGTGTACGGCGAAGCCGCGCCGTCCGGGCCACCTCGTGCGTCGACGGGCGTGAGGGCGGCGACGGCGTAGATGTCGTACCTGGTTCCACGCGTGAGGTTCGTGACGCCAGCGCCGACAACCGTCGAGTTGAATGCCGTCGTCAGGTTAGCGGCGCCGGCGACTGAAGCGCTCCCCGTGTACGCGAAATCCGACCCTCCAGCCGCCAACGGCGCGCGTCCCTTCGAGTCCGTTCCCGCGAGAACCTGCGCCGGGGTGGGCGCGGGTAGGGCGTGACGCATGATCGCGTACGCCACCGTCGCGGGCGCTCCGGTCACGGCGAATCGGAGCGTCACGAAAGTCTCCCCGAGCGCCTCGATACCGACGCACAGGGCGCCGACGTCGGGCGCATCCGCGACGGATATCGTCGCGTTCGGGTCGACGACCAGGCCGGGCGCAACCTTCGCCGCGTTTGTCGACGGGACGTCCTCGTGTCGAGCACCGTTTCCGGAATACGAATCGCCGACGGAAAAGTCGAACACTCCCACGCTGTCTGCATTTAAGGGTTGGAAGATGAACTTGTTACCGCTCACCACCGCGGCGTACATGAATTTATCGTCATGAGAGATGGTCGAGCTGATGTCGACGAGCCGGAAGCTATTGTCGCTCGGGTCGAACACCCCCACGCCGTCAGCGTTCCAGGGTGCGAAGACAATCATTCCGTTGCTCGCAGTGGCGGCTCCACCAAATTTTTTGTCGATAGAGATGGTGCCGCTGATGTCCACCAGCACAAAGCTGTTGTCGCTTGCGTCGAACACTCCAACCCCGTCCGCATTGAACGGCGCGAGAACGACCTTACCGTCGCTCGCCGCCGCGGCTCCACGGAATTTCCAGCCCGTAGAGATTTTGCTCCTGATATCTATGAAGTCAAAACTGTCATCGCTCGGGTCGAAGACCCCCACGCCTATCGTGTCCCATGGCGCAAAAATGACCTTGCCGTTGCTCGCAGCCGCGGCTCCTGTGAATTTAAAACTTTCGCCAGTAACAAAGTTGATATGGCTGATGTCAACCAGCGCGAAGCTGTTGTCGCTCGGGTCGAACACCCCTACGCCCGTTGATCCGGTGGGCGCGAAGATGATCTTGCCGTTGTTTGCAGCCGCGGCTCCAGCGAATTTATAGCCAGTAGAGATGGTGGCGCTGATGTCCACCAGCGCGAAGCTGTTGTCGCTCGGGTCGAACACCCCTACGCTGTTTGCCTTGTAGGGCGGAAAGATGACCTTGCCGCTCCTCGCAGTGGCGGCTCCAGCGAACTTTTGATCCATAGAGATGGTGCTGCTGATGTCCACCAGCGCAAAGCTGTTGTCACTCGGGTCGAACACCCCAACACCGTCCGCATAGAGGGGTGCGAAGATGACCTTACCGTCGCTTGTAGCCGCGGCTCCACGGAATTTAGAGTTCATGGTGAAGCTGCTCGAGCCGCCGAGGTCCACAGATGAACTGGGCGAGCTGATATCGACCAGTGAGAACGAATCGTCGTCCCCAGGGACTGTCGCGACGAACACCGAGTACCCCGCCGCCGCGGACGATACAGCCCCGAGGCCCGCAGAGGTAACGTCAATCACCGTCGTCACGACCGAATCGACGTAACTCTCGTTCGAAACCACGACGGTGCCGCGCGCGAGAGGCGTCGAACCCCCCGCGCCCGTCCCCGCCACCACCTCCGCTCGTGTGGGCTCCGTCGCGGGCGATCCCCCGTCCAAGACGACCCAGAGCGCTCGGCCCGGCGACGCCAGCGCGAAAGTCAGCGTCAGCGACCCGCCGGAAGTTCCGTTGACAACCGCGGGTGCGCCGCCCACTAAATCGGAAAAGACGGGCGGACGCATGTCCTCGGCGATGAACCTGACCACCGTGACGTTATCCTGCGCGTTATATCCCGCGCCGGTTGTGGTATCGTCCGCCGCGACGAGATACGCGACATACTCCGATCCCTGCACGAGGGGGTACCCGAGCGATTGCCATTCCGTCGCGACGTCGCTCGCCACCACGAAGGAGGCGGCCGCGATCTTGGGATACGAACTGTCGTCGCAGACCGTCGCGTTGATGACCTGCTCCACGGTCGGCGTGGGTTCATCCCCGCTTCCTTCGGCTGGCGCGGCGCACACCACAAAGTACACGACGCCTCTCTCGTCTGCGGCGGCGTTGACGACCAGCCGCGCGTATTGCGAGCCCACCTTTGACCCCGCGGGAAGGAACATGTCGTCAACGCTCGATGCGGGGACGGCGACGCCCGAGACGAACGGCCCGGCGGTCCATAGCGGTGCGAGGACATCCTTCATCCTCACCGCCAAGTGGTGCGTGGATCCATCCCAGTTGGGTTGGGTCAGCGAACTTCCCCGGGTGGGCTCCTCATCGACGACGAAATAATCAATCGCGAGTGTCGGGCCCTGGCGGTCCTCTCCGATCCACGACGAGGGTCTCGGCACGTCCGTGATGACGTGGATCACCGGAACCGTCGCGTTTTTTGCCCATATGACGCCCGCGTTGGCTCCGAGTTGGAGGTCTGGGTATTTCTTCGCCTCTTCCGGGGGGTCCTTGAGGAACCAATTGTGAAGGTAGTTGTAGTTGTCAAACGTCATGGTCTTCTCCTCCATCCACGGCTTCAACATGAGGGCCTGGTAAGACACGTTCCAGCCCGCGGCGGATTCGATCTGGGATCGATTCAGCGCCGCGGAATCGTTCGTCCCGGGCCTCAGCGAGAACACAAACGCCCCGGACTCGTTCAGCGCAACCTCCAGCTTCATCGCCGTGCCGTTGAGGGAGGTCAGCTTCGGGTACCCCGGCACAAACGTCGCCGTGGTGTTGTCCGCCATGACGACCGTCGGGCCGTGCCAGTCGGTGGGGTTGATCACCATCACCTTCGTCGCGTGCGCCTGGCGATTCCTGGACGTCGCGACGAAATCGGTAATCGTCCCGTTGCCCGCCGCGCTCGAGTTGTATGCCAGGTCGTTCCCGTCATCCTCGGCGACGATCCACACGTCGTACGCACCCTCGGGCGAGAGACGCGGGCACGTTCGACACGTCGGGTGCTCGGGATACGCCGGAAGATCGCTCGCGTTCGCCACCCACTTGCTCCAGTTACCGATTGCGTAGTCCTCGGTGAGATATTCACCGTGGTACCAACCGTATACCCACATGTCGCCGACGCCTCGCCTCCCGTCATTCTGGGCATCACTCGCGGCTCGATCGTCCATGGCGGTGTACACGCCGCCGGTGACGTTCTCATTGTACGCGGTTGTCCAGTTCGCGCACCGATCCACCTCAGCGCTCGGGTCGAAGACGCTCGCTATTGTCGTCGTCACCGACACGTTCGCCGTCGGCACGTCCGCGTAACCGCACGCCGCAGCCTGCGTGCGGTTGGGGCCGACGCCCATCATCACCTCCTCCACGGTGGGCGCACCGATCCACCGTACCCTATCCCCCAACCCCGAGTCCACCGCGTCCTCCGAGGGACACACGTACTCGTGCTCGCGGGGGTCCAGTAAGCCTATGTGCGGGAGGGGCGGCTGTTTGAGTTTGAAATCACCCGAAACGGGCTTGAAGTACCCGTGCGAGTATCTGTCGAAGCACGTGTCGTTCCAGAAGACCGCGACGGCCGGTGCGACGTGCGGCGTCACCACGTACCACACCCGCCCGGGCTCGTTCAGCCGGGTCACCAAGTCGAAGCTCGCCGGCTTGACGTTGGCCACGGTCCCGCCCGTGGTATTCTCTCCAATCAGCGCTGGCGGCGTGTCGTCCAGGGTGACGACGTTGAGTATGGTGAGGACCGTGACGTTGTGGTTCACCGTCTGTCCCGGCGCCGGGTTTTCCGCCGCGTCCGAAACCACCGCGTAGACGTCGTACGCGGTATCCGACGATAACCCCTCGACGACGGCGGACCCGTTCGCGACGCCGACGGAAATGTTCAGGGAAGCGGCGCCCAGCGCGTACGCCCCGACGCCCGAGACGTTGAAGACTCCCTTCGCCGAGACATTCCCGAACGTCATGCGCGGGTCATCGTCGTATTTCTGGTGTTCTGGGCATCTGGGTATTTCTGGGCCCCAGATGCAGCTCTTGTTCAGATGCGCCGTCGTGTTCTCCACCGGTGAAATCGGCTGTTTCTGGCCGTACCCAACCCCGAACATGACGTCCCAAAACGTCGGCTTCTTCTCGTTCGCCGACGGCACCACCACGAACCTCACGGTCCCGTTCTTGTTCGATTCGCCCATAATCTCGAATCCCTCGTTGGTCACCGTGCCGAGCGAGATGGCCCCGCGCGGCGGCGTGGCGTCGAAGGTGTAAAACTCCCACCGCATCGCCGGCTCCAGGATGTTCCGCTCCGGTTCCCACAAGTCCTCGACGGTCAGGTAAACGGCGTATCGCGTGCCGCTCTGCAGCCCGAACACCGCGGACCCGTACAACGCGCCCGCCTTGGTCACTTCCGTCCACTTCGTCCACGTGTAGTTCGCCAGCGCGCGTTCCTTCACCTGCTCCCCCGACGGGACCTGCGCCGCCGGAGCCAACACGTGCACGTACGCGTACCCCGGTTCGTCCAAAGCCACGGCCACGTCTACCCCGTCCGGCGCGGGGTACGTGATCGGCGTCGACGCGTTGTACCACGGGACGAAGTGCGGTGGGGTGGCGTCGCGCGTCGTGGCGTCGAGCATCGCCACAGCTGGCGCGGCGGCGAGGTCATCCGCGGATGACGTCGCGACCCACAGATCGTTCCTCCCAATCTTCGTGAGGTTGGTGACGTTGGCGGTGAAGGTGGTGTTGGCGGTTGTGACGTTGATGATCCCCGTCGCGAGGACGCCGGTGCCCCACGAGCCGTTGCGAATCTCCGCCACGGAGGGCGAGAAGTTCCGTTCGCCGGTCGTCGCGTTGACCTCGACGCTGTATCCCTCGGGGGTGGCGATGTAGCGCACGATGCCCGGTCCATCGAGCTGCACCTCGAGCATCACCGACGTCTCGCGGCGAAGCCTCATGGGAACGGCCGGATATGACACTCCTCTAAACCCCCGGTATTGGGGAACCGAGGGCTCATAGCCCCACCCAGGGGGCGGAGGGGACGGTTGGGGCGGCGGATTGGGAGACGCCGGCGGGGTCGCGTTGCTGTCGTTGCTCTGGCCACTCACCGGGAGCGCCGAGATCGCCAGAACCCACGCGAGTATGACTATCACATGATGCCACCTGCGCACGCGTCCCGCCCATCGACCCATCGCGCCTGCGCCCTCAGCTGCGCACCCGAACTGAGGTCGCCGGACGCCCGAATCGGCCCTGCTAACAATCGAAACTCGGCGAAAACAGAGAGAAGTCGGATCGAAAGGTCAGAATCAACGACACGCGATGGCGCCGATCAAGCTCATCTACTTCAATATTCCGGGTAAGGCCGAGGCCATCCGCCTGTGCGCCTCAGTCGGCAAGGTGGACTTCGAGGATGTCCGCATCTCGCGCGAGACCTTCGCCGAGATGAAGGAGCAGGGTGCTCTGCCGTACGGGCAAGTTCCAGCTTTGGACGTGGGTGACGGGCGGATGTTGGCGCAGAGCTCCGCGATCTTGCGATACGTGGCCACCCTCGGAGGTCTTCACCCCTCCGATCCCATCGAGGCGGCGCGCATCGACAGTATCGTCGCCGAGGAGGAGGATTTTTTCAGCGGGCTCACCATCTCCCGCTACGCCGCCAGGTTCGGATACGGCCACATGACGGACGAATTTCGGGCGGAGGTTCGCAAAAATCTGAACGACGAGATACTCCCCAAGCACCTAAGCTTCCTTGAGATGCTCCTGACCAACTCCACCACCGGATGGCTGGCGGGTACCGAGAAACCAAGCGCCGCAGACTTTGTCTTCGTGCCGAGGCTCAAGTGGCTTGTGTCGGGCGCCAACGACGGCATCGACAGCAATCTCCTCGATGGATTCCCGAACGTGAAAGCACTCATCGCGAAGATGATGGCGCTGCCCGAGGTCGTCAGCTGGTACGAGAAGAACCCTCCGCCGCAGTAGACGCTTGTTGAAGAAAGTTCACTTCAATCGATAACATGTTTTCAGTCCATGGGGGACGCGCGATAACTCTATTTCTCATCGTCCGAGTCGACGTCCATTTTGGCCTTCTCGTGCGCTCGCTTCCAGAAGCCGCTGCCCCCCGACTCGTCCTCATCCTCCTCCGAACCCGTGGTGGCGTTGAGCGTCTGCTCCGCAGCCTCCGCCGCCACCTGTTCCACCCCCGGCGTCAGTGCGGCCGCGGAGATGGTCTCGTCGTCGTCGTCCGTGCCGGCGGGCTCCGGCTCCGGCTCGGGGGCGGCGGCGCCAAAGCCAAAGAACGAGAAGAAACCTCCGCCGGTTGACGCGGACGACGTCGGCTGCGACTCGGGCTTCTTCTCCTCCTCCACCACCACCTCCTCTTCGGCTTCCTCTTCGTCGTCCTCGTCGTCATCCGCCGCCGCCATGACTGGCTCGTCAAGCTCCGGCTCGACCGGCGTCTCCTCCTTGGCATCCTCGGCGGTAATCGTCTCCTCGTCGGAGCTAGCCTCGGCGGTAGCTTCGACCGTCTCGGCCGGCTCGGGCGCGGGGGTCGACGAGCCAAAGCCAAAGAGGGAAAAGCCAGACGCCGCCGGCGCGGGGGACACGGGGGTCTCAGCCTTTTCGGGGGTCTCGGCGCCGTCCTCCAGCAGCGCGGCGGCCTCTTCCTCGGGACGTTCCTTCACCGGCGTGGCGCCCGTGCGCTTGAACGTCGAGTTCATGATCTTGTCCCACTCGCTGCGCGCCTCCCTCTTCTTCTTCTCGGTTTCGAGCCTCAACTCGGCGGCGGTGGCTCTCTCCTCGGCATCCTCCAGCATGAGCTTGGTCACCTCGTGGGTCTCCTGCTCAGCCTCGAGCTTGTCCGTGAGTTCCTCGATGCGCATGGACGCCTTGACCGAGTCCAGCTTCTCGCCGACGGCGTCCATCTCACCCATCCGGATGGCGCGGGTGAGCTGCTTGAGCTTCCTGAGGTCATCCCTGGCAAAGACGGCAGCCTCCTCTGAACCGATGGCGCGGCGGTGGCACATCTGCGCCCACTGCGCGGCGGAATCCTTCTCGTTGATGGCCGCGGTGAGTTCCCCCTCGAGGGCGAGAATCCGAGCACGAGCCGCCTGCCCCTTGGTCACGAGCTCCGCGATCCTCTTCCTCAGGTTCTCCACCAGCGGCCTCAGGTTCTCGCCACCCGCGGGGTCGCGGGGGGTGATGAGGGTTCCGTCGTTCTTCTTGTCGTCCCAATCCTCGGTGAGCGCGAGCGCCTTGACGGCGTCGTCGTCCTCTTCCTCCTCCGCGGATTTCTTTCTCTGCTCCTCGATGTCCTCGTTGGTCACCTTGACCAGGTCCTGCTTGCCAAGGTTCATCAGACGCGCGGCGAGCACCTGCATCTGTCCCCTGACAACCATCAACTCCGTGCGGAAAGATTCTGCCTCGTTGCTCTCGAACTGGCAACCCACCGTGAATGAGGGGCCCTTGGCGATGACAGACTTTGGCGACGACCCCGCCTCCGTGTTCTCCTTGTCCGAGTCCGGGGTCCCCTTCTTGTTCTTCGGCGGCTGGAGGGGCTCGTCGTCAATCTCCTCGACGCCCTCACCCTTCTTCGCCGCGCCAGCCTTCTTCGCCTCCACCAGTTCCTTCAGCGACATGCCGGTAAATTCACCCTCGTCAGAGTCAGAGTCGGAGTCCTCCTCCTTCTTCTTCTTGCGAGCTTCTTGGATCTCCTTCTCTAGTGCCTTCGCCGCCTCCTCCGCCTCCGCCAGCAGGCGCTTGAGGTCGGCGATTTCGGCATCACGACCTTCCGTCGCTGCGGTCATGGCCGTGACTTGGGTGGTTGCGTCTCCCAGCTTCTTGTTGGCTTCGTCGCGTTCCTTGGTGAGCTTATCGGCGATATCCTTGGCCGCAGCCGCGGCCTTCTCAGCCGCAGCAGCCTTCTCGGCAGCCTCCTTTGCAGCCTTGGCCTTCTCCGCTGCATCCTTTTCAGCCTTTTCAGCCTTGGCCTTCTCCGCCGCCAGATCCTTGTTAGCCTTGTCGAGCTGGTCGGCATCAGCCTTAGCCTTCTCTAAGGCCGCCTTCAGGGCAGTTTTCGCCTTCTCGGCATCAGCTTTGGCGGCAGTGGCGTCCTTCTCAGCCTTGGCTGCGGCGTCGCCCTTTGCGCTCGCGGTGGATGCAGCAGCAGCGCTCGCAGCCTCGAGTTCAGCCTTGTGCTCAGCCTTGGCCTTGTCCATGTCAGCCTTGAGCTTATCAGCCTCAGCCTTGGCCTTGTCCATGTCAGCCTTGGCCTTATCAGCCTCAGCCTTGGCCTTGTCAGACTCAGTCTTGGCGTTCTTGGCGTCAGACTTGAGCTTGTCCATGTCAGCCTTGGCCTTGTCAGCCGCAGCCTTGAGCTTATCAGCCTCAACCTTGGCCTTCTCCACGTCAGAATTGAGCTTGTCAGCCTCAGCCTTGGCCTTGTCAGCCTCAGCCTTGAGCTTATCAGTCTCACTCTTGGCCTTCTTGGCCGCCTCAACCGCGTTGGCCACCTGTTTCTTGGTTGCCTCGTTCGCAGCCTCGAGCTCTGCCCTGAGCTTTTCGATTTCAGTCTCGAGACTTGCAAGCTTGGCACCCTTCTCCTGGTCCGCGGTGGACGTGGTCTTCTCGATAGCCTCGAGCTTCTTCTTAAGCGCAGCCTCTTCCTTTTTGGAGGCCTCAACAGCCTTCTTCGCAGCCTCGAGCTCTTTTTGAACCTTCTCGAGGTCCGCGCCCTTCTTATTCGCCTCCTCCACCTCAGCCTTGAGGGAAGCCTCCGAGGCGGTGAGGGCGATGACTCGGCTGTTGAACATCTCGAGATCGGCACGAAGCGCGTCGAGCTCCTTCAAGTTTTCTTCCGCATCCTTGGCGCTCGACTCTGCAGCCTTAGCCTTGTCCTCCGCAGCCTTGAGCGCGGCGGCGGCGGCTGCAGCCTTTTCGGCATCGGCCTTGGCCTTCGCCTCAGCGGCTGCGAGCGCGGCGGCGTCAGCCTTGGCCTTCTCCAGAGCTTCCTTGAGGGCTGCTTTCGCCTTGTCAGCATCAGCCTTAGCCTTGGCCTCGGCCTCGGCGGCGGCTGCAGCCTTGTCGGCGTCAGCCTTGGCTTTACCTTCGGCAGCCTTAAGAGCGGCCGCAGCCTGCTCAGCGTCGGATTTAGCCTTGGCGTCGGCAGACTTCTTCTTGTCCTCGAGAGCCTTAAGCTTGTTGGTCACGTCGGAGAGGTCAACCTTCAGCTTCTGAGCCTCGGCGGCGTTTGCCTCCTTGGCCTTGTTGGCGGAGGCGAGCGCCGCGTTCGCCTCAGCGAGGGCGGCATTGCCATCCTTGGAAGCCTTCAGCTGATCAGCGGCGTCCTTCTCAGCCTTGGCGAGCTTGTTCTCGGCGTCCTCTTTCTCCTTCTTGAGTTTCGCAATGGCCGCTTCGGACGCCTGCGCGGAGGACTTGGCAGAGGACACCGCGCCGGTGGACGCCGCGAGCTCAGCCTCGAGCTCTTTGATCTTGTCCTGGAGCTTCTTGAGATCAGCCTTGGCCTTATCATCGGTAGCGGCGAGTTTCTTGGCCTCGGCCGCGGCTGCTGCGGCGAGTTTCTTCGTCTGCTCCGCAGCTGCGGCGGCATCCTTCTCTCGCGCGGCGCGTTCACTGTCAAGGGCCTTGGATGCAATCTCGCGCGCCGCCGTCGCCTTTTTGAGGTCAGCCTCCAACTTGGAAGCCTGCTCTTTAGCGGCGGAGAGCTCGGCGGAGAGCTTCTGCTCAGCCGCGGCGGCGGCCGCCGCCCTGGCCTTGTCAGCCTCGGCGGCGGCGGCAGCCTCGGCCGAGGCAGCCTCCCGCTGAGCCTTCATCTCGCGCTCCAGCTTGGATTTGGCGTCGACAGCCGCGGTGAGGGCGTCCTTCGCGTCCTTGAGCGCCGCGGCGGACTTTATCTTGTCGGCGTCGCTCTTGGCGAGGAGGTCGGCCTCGAGTTTGTCCTTGGCGGCTCTGAGCGCAGCGAGCGCGGCTTCTGCCTCGTTGCGAGCCTTCTGAATAGCCTCGGTGAGATCGGAGTCGTACTGGGCCCTGTCCGCCTTGCGTCCCTCCCTCTCGGAATCGAGGATGGCCTCGAGCTTGGACTGCTCGGCATTGTGCCTCTTCACCGCAGCCGCATTGGCCTCGGAGGCAGCCTTCTTCTCGATCTCCTTGCGCTTCTCGGCGAGTTCCTTCTCGAGCATGGTCTTCTCCTGCTCAACCTGCCTGGCGGCGTTCTCAACAGCTCTCTTCTCTGCGGCGATGGCCTGGTCCACCTTCCTGTCCGCCGCTTGCTTGGCCTCGAGCGCCTTGCCGAGCTGCGCCTTGAACTTATCCATCTGTTGTTTCCTGGACTCGATCTCATCCGCGAGTTTCTTCTCGAGCATGGTCTTCTGCTGCGTGATCTGCGCAAGGTTGCTCTGAATGGAGGAAGCCTTCGCCTTAGTGGCGCCCAGGGACGCCTCGAGCTCAGCCTTCTGCTCGAAGATCTTGTCCTCGAGTTTCTTGATCTCGGCCTTAGATTCTTCTCGAAGCTTCTCGAGCTCAGCGTTCAGCCTCTTGATCTCCTCGGCGGATGCGGCAGCGGCGGCCTCGCGGCCGATTCGCATCTTCTTGAGCTCATCCGCAGCCTTGATGGCGTCAGCGGTGAATTCAGCCTCTTTCTTCGCCGACGAGCTCTTGAGCGCGGCGAGCTCCTCCGTGAGGGCGTTCTTCGCGGCCTCGGCGGCGGTCGCCTTCTCGTCGGTGACGCGGTGCGCGCTCTTCTCGGCGGCGAGTGCCTTCTCGAGGTCGGATGTCTCCTTCTCGTGTCGCTTGGCGTCTTCCGCCATCTTCTTGTCGAGCTTAGCCTTCTCCGCCGCGGCGGTCTTGCGGTAATCCGCGAGGGTGTCCTCGAGCTTCTTGTCCGCCTCCTTTCTCGCGTCGACGGCGATGCCTAGCTGCTTCTTGTTGAAGGCGTCGGACGCTTCCCTCGCGGCGCGTTCCTCGGCGAGTTTCGCGTCGAGAGCCTCCTTCGCCGCCCTGAGCTCCGCGAGGGTGGATTCCAGAGAGCCAACCTTAGAGGACGTCGCCGACTTGGTGGACTCGAGCTCGGCGTCCATCTCGCGCTTCTGCGCGGCGAGCTTGTCCTGAAGCTTCTTCACCTCACCCTTGGCCTTCTCGACGTCGGCGGCGATCTTCTTCGCCTCCTCCCTCGCGCCGGCAACCTCCCTCTCGCGAGCCCTGCGCTCCTCCTTGAGGGCCGCGGACGCGACGTCCCGGGCGGTGTTGGCCTTCTTCTGAAGGTCCGCGAGCTTCTTCTCGGCGGTGTCGCGCTCGCCCTGGCGATCCTTCCTCTCCGACGCGAGCGTGTCGCCGAGCGAGGCAATCTGGTTCTTGAGGCTCTTGACGGCGTCGAAGGACGACGCGGAGGTCTTCTCGTACTCGGAAACCTGCGACTCGAGCTCAGCCTGGACCTTCTCGAGCTCATCCTTGACGCGCGCGAGCTCCTCTTCGAGTTCCCTGGCCACCTTGGACGCCGCGGCGGCGGCAGCCTTCGCCGCGTCCGCGTCAGCCAGTCGGCCCTCGCGCTCCCTGTCGAGGTCCGTCTCAACCTTCTCGCGCGCCACCCTCGCCGCCTCGATCGCGGCGGCGTGGACGCTCGAGGCGTTGTCCATCTCCTTGGCGTGCGCGGCAGTGAGTTTCTTCACCTCGGCCTCGTGCTGATCCTTGAGAGCCTCGCGGTCCTTCGCGGATTTTTCGCGGAGCTCAACCGTCTCCTTGACGAGCTCCCGCGCGCGCATGTTCTCCTTGTTCCAGGCCTCCTCGGCGGCGGTCGCAGCCTCCGCAGCCTGCGCGGTGACGGTGGCGAGCTTGGCCTGCAGCTCGGCGATCTCGGCGGATAATTCCGCCTCGGCGTCCTTGGCTCGCTTCTGGACTCCGGCCATCTTCTTGTCAAACTCGGCGCGCTGCGCAGACCCGGCGGCGCGCTCAGCCTCCAAGAGTTGCGTGGACGACTGCAGCTGCTCGCGAAGGTCGTGGATCTTGATCGTGCTCCCCTCCAGCCCGTGCGTCAGCTCCGCGTTGCCGTCGCGAAGCTTCTCGTTCGCCGCCTCCGCCGCCTTGAGCGACGCCGTCAAACGCTGCTCGACGTCCGCGGCGTCCTGCTTCGTCTGCCGCAGCTCAAACTCCAGATCCTGACGCCTCGCCTCCTCCGCCGCGAGCCGCGCGAGCGCATCCGCCAGGCGATCCTCGGAGTCTTCGAATCGTTTCTTCCACTCCGCCGCGTCGCCGAGCGCGGACGCAATCTTCTCCTCGGCGACGGCCAGTTGCGCCGCCGCCTTGGCCTCGAGCGCCGCGGCCTCGGCCTTGGCCTCCTCGTACGTGGGCCCCGCCTGGAACCCCGAGTCCGCGAGGGGACCGCGAGTGTTGAACGGGAGCGCCTTCCTCGCGGGCGCCTCCGGCGACTCGAATCGCGTCGTCGGTCGCGCCACCGGCCTGGGCAACGCCTTGAGCATCCGCTTGAAGTCGACGACGAACCTGAAGCCGCCGACGCCCGCGGTGAGGTGCATGCCCGTCCTCGTGGACGGGTGCTTGCCTCCCCCCGGCCCGCGGGTGCTCGCCGCGAGCGGGGGCTTGCCGTGAGGTGCTTCCGACGTAGCTCCCGGGGCGGATGCTCCGGCGCCCGCCTTCGGCCCCCGCGGGGTCATCTCGTCGCGCTCGCGTCGCCTTCGCCTCTCCTCCACCGTGGTGGTCTTGATGTCCACAGTGAAGCTGAGGCCGAACGGGTTGTTCGCGCGCTTCACGAGGGGAAGGTCGGGGAGGGGTTCCCACTTCTCGGGCTTCGGGGCGAGCGCGATCGAGGCCCTCGCGGCCTTCTCGGCCGCCGCCCTCTCGGCGGCGAGCTTCTCGGCCGCGGCCTTCTCGGCCGCAGCCATCGCGGCGGCTTCGGCATCGGCCAAATCGGCCTGAGCTTTCTCCTCCGCGGCTCTCCGCTGCGCCTCCGCCACCCGCTTCTGCGCCTCCCTCCGCCGCTCCAAGATCTCCTGCGCCTTGGAGCTCAACTGCGGGTCGCTATCGCCGCGCATCTCTACGCTCAATAGGGGAACGCCCATATTGACCGCGCGCCACCGGTTCTCCCGTTAAGGGGCTAAGTGGATGCGGCGACGCTCTGCGATCGAGCGCCCGCGATGCGAAAGGACGACGTCCGAGCGCTCACCGAGACCAGGTGTGGTGAGATGCCGGAGAAAAAAACTCGCAACGGGCCTATGCGAGCGCTTGGCGCTCTCGGCGCTGAGGCGCGAGGAGCTGAAGACTTGATCGGTCGAGTCGGGGCTCTCCCTCTGTGTTTACCGGTCCAAGTCCCGTGCCGCCCGCGGTTCGATGGCCCCTAGGCTTCCCTCCACGCCTTGGGGTCTGCCTGATCCCCGACGTCTTGATTCCTAAATTTGGAGAGTAGGCTCCAAGCTGGAGTCACGAACTCGTGATATCTCGTGACTGCTCGTCATAGCCGTTGGGGGTGTTGGAAGATTTTTTGCTCACCCATCCTCCAAACGTCGTTGTGAGCCACAAATCGAATCCGAAACAAACCGGCTGGTTGTCGCGCGAATAAATAATTCAAGAAATGGGTTTGGGAAACTGAGAAACTGAGCGCGCGCTGCCAGATACGAACATATTTGCAGATTTGGTTTGGGACGATTTGTTGAGCATGAGAAAGGTGTTTTTGGAGAAACGCACTCTTCCAGCAGTGCAGCACGCGCGACCCACTGTTAGAGATGCTTTTAGATTAGTTAGAGACGGCTTTTAGATTAGTATGACATGAGGACACAGAGCCTGTGCGCCCTCGCGGCTTCTAAAAGCAGCTAGCGTGCGGCGGCGAAATCAAAGAATGGTCGTGAAAGAGTACAACTACCTCGGGCTGGCGGCGCCCGCGGCGAGGGGCGTCGACGTGAGCTGGTCGCCGAACACCTCTCTGATGGTCCTGGCCGCGACGCGCGAGTTGAGCCTGCTGATGAGCTCCGGGAGCACCTCCGTGGCCACCGCCGGGAGCAGCGGCCCGAGCTCGCGCACAACCTTGGAGGGATCCGCGGTGCGGGAGCCCCTCAACAAAAAGTTGAGCAGCTTGGTCACGCTCTCAACGGTGGCGCGGTCGTCGTCCGTAACCCTGGGGCTGAGCCTGACACTGCGGGGGAGCAGCGCACCGGGGAGGAGCAGGGGCACCGTCGCGTCGCCTAGTCCAACCTGCTGCAGCACCCTCGCCGCGTTATCCCTGCTCAGCGCGTCGATGCCCTTCACCGCCTCGTCGAGCAGAAACTCGCGAAAGATGGAACCCTGGGGGGAGAGCACAAACTGGAGCGCCTCGCGCGTCTGAGCGTCCTGGTCGCCGCCCCGCGCGGTGGACGCGGCGCCGGCGGGCGGTGTGAGTCCCGCCTGGATCTGGGCGAAGATCTGGTTGAGATCGAACCCACCCGGAGCCGCCGCCGCCGTCGTCGCCGCCGCCGCCGCCTCACCCTCCATGTTCCCCCTGCTAGTTCGCGACGCGACGGAGAAAGTCTCGAACGCCTCTAGCACGTCAATCAGCCTGTCCGCATCGAACACCTGCCCCTTGCCGTACACCATGTACCTGAGGCTCTCCCTCAGCCGGGGGGAGTCGTCAGTGAGTAGCCTCTTGCTGATGTATGGGTACGCCTCATCAACCAGCGCAAATTCGGGGTTGCCCACGAGCGCAATGCCCTCGAGCACGCCGATGGCTCGAATGATCAGCGCAAAATACGGGGGGATTCGGAAGGGATAGTCGAAGGTGATCTGCGCGAGATCCGCGGCCACCTCCTGGAAGTTAATGTTCTTGGCGCCGCCACCCTCGAGTGCCTGGTCAAACACCCTCGCAAGCGGTGGGAGAATGGGCTTGAGGTCGACGCCCTCGGGGATGAAGTCGAGGGTGACGAAATCCTCCACGATGGCGTCGTAGTCCCTGTGGATGAGGTGCGCGATGGCCTCGATCATGCCGAACTTGATGTTGTCATCGATGTTGGTCATCAGCCCAAAGTCGAGGATGGCGAGGCGGCCGTCGGGGGTGCGAATGAGGTTCCCTGGGTGGGGATCCGCGTGGAAGAAGCCCGTATCGAGGAGCTGCTTCAGGTAGCAGATCACGCCGATGTTCACGAGGTCCCCGACGTCGTCCGCGGTGGACTGGGAGAGCTTCTCGCCGTCGAGCCACTGCGACGTGATCACCTTGCGCCGGGTGTACTCCGAGTACGTCCTTGGCACCACAACCTGCGGGAGGTCATCCTTGATGCTCGCCGCGAACTTGGTGGCGTTATCGCCCTCCTTGACGTAGTCCAGCTCCTCGAAGAACCGCTCGGCCCACTCGTCCAGCAGACCCACGACGTCCGTGTTGATCTGCGGCACCGAGCGAAGTGCCACGCCCACGCGCCTCAGGATGTAGAGGTCGATGGACACCGTCTCCAGCACCGCGGGCCTTTGCACCTTGACCGCCACGATGTCGCCGTTGCTCTTCAGCTTACCTTTGTACACCTGGCCGAGGCTCGCCGCGGCCACCGGGTCGGGGCCGAGCTCGCTGTAAATGTCCTGCCACTTGCAACCGAGCTCCCTCTCCAGCGTGTCGAATGCGATTTTGTTATCAAACGAGGGAACCTTGTCGCACAGCTTCTGCAGCTCCGTCATGGCCTGTGGTGACAGGATGTCGGGCCTGATGCTGAGCGCCTGACCGAGCTTGATGTACGCCGGGCCGAGAGAGGTGACGATCTCCCTGAGCTGAATCGCACGCTTGACCGAGTTCTCGCTCGTCTTGTTTGTCACGAGGTCCGCGATGATCCCGGTGATGAACGACCCGGCGATCGTGGAGAGCTGGAGGATGCGCTGCGCCACGGCACCGGGCCTGCGCCGCCAGTACTGTGCGATGAGCTCCGGGTCGTAGTACAGCGGCAACCTGTCGTCGTCGCCACCCTCCGCCTTGATTTTTCCCAGGTCGACGACGCGCATCTTAACGCCGTCGGCGGCGAAGTCGCTGTCGTCGATGTTTGTGCCGCGAAGGCCCGCCATGAGGGTGTTGAGGTCCTCGTCCTCCTCCATCTGCGCCCGGATGTCCTTGATCTGGCTCGAGATCTGGGACGTCGTGGAAGTCCTCTCGGTGCCGGACACGCGAGCATAGACCGTACCGCCGCGCGCCGTGCGACGAGCGCCCCCAGGTTGCCGAGGAGAGGATTTCAACAACCTCTGGCGCAGTGAGGTCGAGGTTGCCGCCGCGCGGCCGACGGGCGCCGCCGCCGAGAGCGCGAAGGTGGCGGACATCTCGTGTGCTCACGCCTTACTCGATACCCGCTGCCGACCCTGTGACTGACGAACTCTTGGAGTGAGGACCGCCGCCTGTTGTGTGCCCCACGGCGGGCCTAAGAACGACGAAGAATCTCCCACACGGAATCGACGTGGCCCGCGCCTGGACCAGCGCTGTCCACTCATTGGAGGTCGCTTTATCCTTATCGAGCCATCTCCACAGGCGACGTGGTTCAAAAACACTCGTTTTTTGTGAGATTGCCGTTTGGAAATAATTTATTTGGATTTCGCCTTTTGGCATCCCTCCCGCCCTCCTCGTGCGCGGCTAAGCTAGTGTCCGCTGTGAAACTCTCTCGCGATTCCTTGCCTAATCTCCCAGAAATTGCCGATGCCCGCAGGCTTATGCGAGCTGTAGGAGTGCGATTCGTACGCCTCGTAAGGGTCCGAAGCATCCGACCTCAGCGTGTCCAAGATGGAAGCCGGCGATCCCCGACTCCCCGCGCGCGCCGCCCCGCCGCGCCTCCCGGAACCGTCACCCATCGACTCGCCCGCGCGCCCGTTGACCGCGTACTTGGACACCAAGGCGTTGGCGTGTCGCGTCCTGCTCTCGCCCGCCAGGTACACCCGACCCAGCCTCTGGGATATCCGCGCCTCCTCCTCGTCCTCAACCTCAATCGCGCGATGCCTCGCGGCGGCGGCGGCGGCCCTCCCGGGGTCCCGAGAACCCGGCCGCCGCGCCGGGGTCGCCCCCGCGGACCCGTGCACGGATCCGAGGCTTGACCGCCTCGACGCGGACGCGGGCGTGAACCTCGCGGCCGGTCGAGCCCTGCCCGAATTCGCGGGGCGGTTGTCGCGCGGCGGTGAATATAAATCCGTCAGTGAACCCCCTTTATTGCCGCCCGCCTCTCGCTCCCTCTCCATCGTCCCGGCCAGCATCGCGGCGTACCGTTCCATGGCGTCCTCCTCCACCGCCACCTTTCGCCGCTCGCGCATCATGCGGACCGGGCTGGGCGTGGGCGCAAACGATATCTCCCGCGGCGGACTGGGCGCGGACCGGGCTTTCGATGTCGATCGCCGCGCCGCGCTTTCAACCTCGGGGAACTCGGTGTGGATCTCGTCGAGGAGCTCGCGCTGGACCGCGTCGAGCTCCGCGATGAGACCCTGCAGCTCCGCGATCTTGGCGGCTTCCGGCGAAGGCGTCGACTCGGCGGCGGCGGCGGCGGCGACCTCGCCGGCTCTCGCGGTGACCTCCCGCGCCTTCGCCGCCTTTGTCGCGTCCTCCACCGCCTCTGCGAAACGCTCCCGGGGACGTCGCTGCGGCTGCGGCGGCGGCGTGGGTTCGGGCGACACGTACGTGGCGTAATCGTCCATGTCGGGGGGGAGGTTGTTGTTGCGCCGGGTCGTTGCGCTGGGCGGGGCGCTCGACGGACCCTCAGGCACCGAGAGGAACGAATCGCGTCGCGCGGCACCGGCGCTCGCGTCCCCATCCGCCGTTCGACTCGGGTCGCCCGAAGCCCTCTCCTTCACCCTCTGGTACACCCCCCTGAGGCTCCCTGGATGCGATCGTCGCGCGCTCATCGCCGCGGGTGGGGGCGTGGGCCTGGTCGGCGTCGCCGATTCATCCCCAAACCCGGCTTTCTTCCCCGGCGACGCCAACGAGATTGACGTGGACGCAACCGTCGAGCCGAGGTCCACGTCGGGCGTGGGCATCCTCAGGGTCTGGTCCGCGAGCTCCATCAAGAACTTCGTGGACTCCACCTCCCCGATGCTCGAGGCCTTACCGCTGGCGAGGCTCACGAGGAAATTCGCCGTCTCCTCGACCGACGCGTTGCGCTGCTTCCTGTGCGCCGAGTCCTGCGGCATGACCATCACCGGGAGCATCTGCACGGAGCCGTCGCGCATCTGTATCGGGACCTCCATCGTCTGACCGGGCATCGGATCTATCGACGGCGCATCTGACCGCATCGTCGACGTCGGCGTCAGCACCATCGCCGTCGGCGTCACCGGCTCCTCCGTGGCGGGCGCGGAGCCGAAGGTGGAGTTGGGCGAGTAGGCAAAGCCGCCGTAGGAACGCCTCGGGGTGCCGCTCGCCGACGGCGTCCGAATGACCCCGCGCCTGACGCTCTCCACGCGCGCGAGGAGCGCATCCACCTCCGCGTTTTCTCGAAGTCTCCTTCGCTCCCGCTCCTCCGCCCGCTTTTGCCTCGCGAGCTCCCGCTCGTTGGCTCGTTGTCTGGCAGCCTTTTCCTTTCGCACCGGCCCGATCGGGCGCCCCCGCCACCTCGCCATTCTGTACCGGACCAGCGCACCTCGCCAGAAGCGCTGGATCTGATACACGGCAATCCACCTATCCATGGCCTTCTGTCGCCCCAGAGCCCCGCGCCACATCTTTTGGATCGTCACCGCCGCCTGCCAGCGCGCGTAGGCCTCGCGACTTGGCCTGTACGGCGATAATTGCGTGCTCTTGTTCCCACGCGCCATCCGGTCTCGGGCCTGCCTCAGCAGCGTCTCTTCCTCTTTCAACGAGGCGTACTGACCCTGGACGCTCTCCGGACGATCGTGATGAAACAGATAATCATCCCCACGCCACAGGTCATCCTGGCGGCCGTAATCCAACAGACTCATGGCGATTCCTGACTCCTCGGCGATTCCAAGCAATACGCAAGCCTTAATTCGGCACCGCTGACGCACGGGACCGCCCTCCGCAGTATCGCGGTGGGAAACGGCGGCCCCGACTGGATCTACTCGCCTATTTACGCTCTAATACGGACCTCCGCCCCTCGTTCGTCGTCGGTCCCTTCCCCTGGAGAGCGCGCGCTCTCCGCTGTGCCTCCTCCTGGCGAGAATTCCGACTGTTTCCGTCGCCGCGTGGGCTGCTCAGGCGGCACGGCACCAGCCTTTGCTCGAGAAATTTTTTCCACGTCGTGCGTGCCATAGCGTGCTATTATACGTCGTCTACTGCTTCAGTCGGTACTTGGTTCCCTTCATCGGAGGCACAAACTTGCGCGATCCGAGAGGACGTCCCGGCGGCACCGGCGGCCGGTGCTGCGTCGGCACGAGCGGCACCCTTCGCGCGCGGACCGCGATCTCGACTCGCCTCCTCTTCCAGTCGCCGCCGCCCGCTGTGCCGCCGCGAGTATCCTCCTCCGCGGCGACCCTCGCGTCCTCCATCCTCCTCTCCGCGGCTCCGTCCGATATCCTATCCGCCGCCGCCGCCGCGCGACGCACGGCGTCGGGGTCCGCGCACACGTCGCACCTCTCCTCGCCCTCGCCGCACCCGCCCGCGCGGCGCTCGCCAAAGTGTTCGAGCAATCCGATGCGCCGGCACCGCGCGACGCCTCGCGCGTACGCTTCCACGGCTGCGTACGCTTCGCCACCACCACCAGTCACCTTCCTCAGCTCGTCCAGCTCGTTCGACCCGACGTACATCACGCATCGCGCGGGCTTCGAGTCCCGACCCGCCCGTCCGCTCTCCTGGTACAGTCCTTCCAGGGTTGTCGGCGGACCCCAGTGCGAGACGAACCGAACGTCGGCTTTGTCGACTCCCATCCCAAACGCCACCGTCGCCACGACGCAGTGCAGGTCCCCGCCCGCCCAGTTCCCCTGGGTCCTGGCCAGCGCCTCCCCGGTACGTCCCGCGTGGAACACCTCGCAGTCCACGTCGTGTTTGTCCTGAAGGAGCGCCGCGAGCCGCTCGCACTCCGCGCGGGTCCTCGCGTACACGATCCCGGCTGAACCCGGCCACCTCTCCTTCGTCTCCTTTGCCATCGCCGCGAGGTGCGCCAGGGCGACGTCCTCCGTGCCCACCCCGGTTCCCACCCCGGTGCCCACCTCGGAGTGCCCACCTCCAATCACGCTCTCGCGTCGGATCACCTCGTACCGCAGGTTGGGCCTGTTCAGCGACGTCGCGACGAGCGCCGGGTCTCTGAGCCCGAGCGCGGAGACGATCTGCTCCTTGACCCTCGGCGTCGCCGTCGCCGTGAGCGCCTGGAAGGGAACGCCGTGACCCGCGACGTCGTCCCTGAAGTCCTTCAGCGCGAGGTACGCGGGGCGGAAGTCGTGGCCCCAGCTGGCGACGCAGTGCGCCTCGTCCACCGCGATTGACGTCAGGAATCCGTTGCGCGCGCACGCTCGAAGCGCGTCGCGGAGGCGCGCGTTCGACCCGAGGCTCTCCGGCGTGGTGTACAGGAGCCGGATTCCCGGTCCCCCGTCGTCGGCGTCGAGGCGAAGGTCTCGGTCGATCCGTTCCGTGTCGCGTTTGTCCGCGGTCCCGCACCACGCGGCGGCGTTCAGGTCCAGATCTTCGCATCCCCGGAGCTGGTCTCGCAGGAGCGAAAGGAGGGGCGTCACGACGACGGTGACGCCGGGTCGGTCGATCTCCTCGCGCCACATCGCGGGCAGCTGGTACACCATGCTCTTGCCGAAACCCGTCGGGAGTGTCGCGAGGCAGTCGCGTCCTTGCTGCAACGCTCGAACGGCGTCCAGCTGTGCAACTTTGAGGCACGCTCCAGGGCCGAGCCGGGCCCTGAGTATGGCCTCCAATTCCTCCCTGAGCGAGCCCATCTTTATTTCGTGCTGATGCCGGTTGCGACCACGGCGTTGTGCGCGCCGAGCAGGATCGCGGTTCCGATAGCACCGATCACCGGCCACCTGTACTGCGGGTACGGCCTGCGAATACGACAGGTGGGGTCCGTTTTTTGAGTTGAGACACGACCACGACCACGACTCCCAGAGAGCAAGGTTCAGGGGCGTACCTGAGGGCTATGCCGACCGCGGGGATGACGGGCGCGAGCGCGATAGGCCACAGGTTGGTGTAGTTGATCGCCTTCTTGTTCACCACCTCTCCGTTGGACATGCTTCCCGGCGTTGGGTGGTGTGAAGGGGAAGCCTCTCGAGCGGATTCCAGTTGTGATTTTTTTGCGTGATTCAGTGAGCCCCTTACCATGAATGGTCACGTGTGCGTGACTACATCTTCACATGCCATCACATCAAATTAAACCATTTTCCTCGTCCTATGTGTTTTCAGTACCTCCTTCTCATTTTCGTGGATCGAGAGCTCGCGAAAATAGCTCGGGTCCGCATCGACAAAAGCCGGCAACCCCGTTGCGACGTTGCCCTCTTATCCTAGCACGCGTTGTTTGGTAGCACGGTAGCAAGATGCCCGCGCACAACAACCAACTGCCCAATGCGCACTTCAAGAAGGACTGGCAGGTGCGTGGACGTCGCGACGCGACCCCTTCAGCGCTGAGACGGAAACAAACCCTAAGCTGCTGAATCTTTCCCTGCGGGAAATCGGACCGCGGAGGACGCCGTAAAGCGCCCTCCTGCGCGCCGTTCCTCGCTCCTGGAGCACCCGCTGACCTCTTCCCCCGTCTTCTAACACATCAGGGTAACGCCGGTGCCTGCCGCGTGAGGACCTGGTTCAACCAGGCTGGTCGCAAGAAGTCCCGTCGCATCGCGCGCGAGAAGAAGGCCAAGGCCATCTTCCCTCGCCCGACCGCCGGTGCCCTTCGCCCCGTCGTGCGCCCTCCCACCCAGAGGTACAACTTCAAGACCCGTCTCGGTCGTGGTTTCACCCTGGAGGAGCTTAAGGCTGCCGGCATCCCCAAGAAGCTTGCGCCCACCATCGGCATCGCCGTCGACCACCGTCGTCGCAACCGCTCCGAGGAGTCCCTTGCGGTAAGTCGTCCCGCCTAGCGGCTTTTTTAGTTCAGAGATGGCGGATCGCCGCAGCCAGAGGCGGGGTCCGTGCGGAGGGTTCGACGCGTAATCGAGCGCCGTCGACGCGTTTGGACGTTCTTGACGTGTCTACCTGACCAACAAGACCATTCGACGTCGTTTTCATGGCGCGCGCGTCCCGTCGAACCCGCGGTCCCGCGTCGCGTTCGCTGTGTTTTTTAGGGTTTTCCAGACTGGGACCCCTAGGGTTCCCTATTTTCATCTCACGCGCGCGGCGTGCTGACCTTTTGCGTCTTCCTACTTTCCCCTCAACAGCTCAACTCCAAGCGCCTCAAGGAGTACAAGGCTTCCCTCATCCTCTTCCCCCGCCGCACCGCCAAGCCCAAGGCCGGCGATTCCGACGCGGGTGAGCTCGCCATGGCTAAGCAGTTCAAGGGTGCGCTGATGCCCATCACCAAGGAGGACAAGCCCCTGGAGATGGTGTCTGTGACCGAGGAGATGAAGGGTTTCAACGCCTACCAGAAGCTGCGCACGGAGCGCATGAACGTCAGGCAGGTTGGTCCCCGCATCAAGAAGGCGGAGGAGGAGGCTAAGAAGGCGGAGGAGGATGCTAAGACGTCCAAGATGAAGTAAGCGGCTCCGCCATGGAGAGTTGCGTCGGGCAGGGTGCCCGGCGCGAACCCGCTTAGCTGTTTTGGTGTTTCGTCGGCGCCCGGGGGTATTTTCCGGACGTCGGCTAGGGGTTTGAATGCTGCCGGCAGTCCTAGCCGTCGGTTGTAACGAGAAGAACTTCTCAACGAACGTCACAGTGTCGACACCCGAATCGCCTCCAATCTGCGGCGACGCGTCTTCTATTTCGCCGCGCTCGACTGGTGGAGTTCCTCCCACATCGCCCAGTCGTCCTCCCACATCGCCTGTCGGGCCCGGCTGCCGTAGGGAGTCTCGAACGCGTACGTCGACGCGTCCTCCCCGCCCGCCGGCGCCGGGGGATGAAACCAGTAGTTTAGCGCCACGTGGCGGTTCGACTCCCCGTCACCCGTCGACGTCACCTCGTGAAACCAACCCGCCGGGAGGTACAGCACCTCGCCCGCGCGAACCGTCGTCTGCACCCTCGCGCTGGCGTGCGCCCCGGCGAACCGCGGGAACTCGCTCAGCCGTGCGCGGTCCACGCGGCTGAAGCTGGGTGGATCCGCCTCCGCGCCGCCGCCGCCGACCCCGCGCCCAGCCCCGTCGCCATCCCCAGCCCCAGCCCCACCAGCCCCATCCCCCCCGTCCTCGTTCTCCTCCTCGTCCTCGTCCGAGTCGACGTCCGCGTCCAGGTCCGAGTCGTCCACGTCGTCGAAGTCGTCGTGGCCTCCGAAGAATCCGTCGCCGTCGAGATCGTCCCCGTCGTCCCCGTCGCCCTCGGCGCCCCGCCCCCCCGCGGCGGTGAAAGCGGCGGCGTCCATCGCGGCGTCCACCGCCCTCTCCGCAGCCTCGACCCGAGCCGCGCCACCCTCCTCCCCGTTCGCCATCGCGGACTCGGCAGCTTCCAGTTCCGCGTACGCGGCGTTCACGGCGCCGGCGGCGACCCTGGCCGCGACCGAGCCGTCGTCGCCGTCGGCGCGGGTCCGACCGCTCTCCTCGTAGTTGACCCGACCGTTGCGATGCACCGCGACGGGTGAACCGACGGTGTACATGGAACAAATCTCCGAGGGGGCGTACAGCTCGAAACGCTTGGTCCCCCTCAGCAGGACGTACAGGTTATCGTGGTGGTCGTGGTGGAGCCCCGAGGAGGCGCCGTCGGCGCTCGCGCCCATCCACACGTTGACGTTCGCCGGGACGAGTTTGCCCGCGATCGGGGGCCTGAACGGGGGGCCACCGTCGGCGTTCCCGAGAAGTCTGGACGCGGGCGGCGCGGCGACCTGCGGGCGGCCGTGCGCGTCCACCGCCGCGGGCGACGCGGTCAGGTAGCACGTCTCATCGCCGCGTCTGAAGCGCTGGACGAAGTCCCCGAACCGCATCGTCTCGTACCTACCAACCCCGTACGCGCCGGTCACCGAGCTCCGTGTCTCGACCCTGACCATGTCGTCGCGCGCGGCGCACGTCTCCAGCGCATCATCGGTCCATCCTTTCCATGCGGTCTCCCAGCACGTCCCTTCGAGACCCCCGGTGAGCACCACCGGCCGACGACGCGCGACGTATCGGTCGAAGAAGTCTCGGGGAGTAACGGTGCTCATCGCGACGCGAGCCACGGGATGGGGCGCGGAGCTCCCCGCTGGCGGCTTCCATCCGTCGTAGTCATTCTGGCAGCCGTCCGTATCTCCCAGACGACGACGACGGCGATCATCGGCCTCCTCCTGGAGCCTTCTCTTGCCCATCGACCCGGGCTTTTGGCCAGCGCGACCGCCGACACCACTGACGGCAAAACCAGATTGGCGCCCCGTCAAGAGCGTCAAGTGTGGCGGTCTCAAGTGTGGATATTCTTCTGACTCAATCAAACGGGGCGCTGGCCGCGAGCGTTGGGCCGGGATATCGCCGGACGCTAGCGCGAGTTTGCACACTCCGTGGGCACCCCATAGGCGCAGAGCTCGGATCGCGTTTCGCCAAGGATAGACGCGGGAAGGCCGATCAGGGGAGGCCGGGGCGATCAGGCCGGGTGAATTTGAGTGGGCGACTTGGCATCCGAGTCGGCAACACGTGAGAGATGCCGCTCGATTGGCCGGACCAGGCGCGGTTCCTGGAGGTGATCCGCAGCCTCCGCAGCGCGTCTCGGTCCAAGCTCGACGAGATCGTGGCGTTGGCGCGCAAGGATGCGAGGAAGTACTACAAGCACTCGGTCGCCATCCTGGTCAAGCAGATCCAGGTGAAGAAGCCGAGGCAGAGGGTGCCGGTGCTCTACGCGATCAACTCGCTGTGCGCGGCGGGCGACGACGACGAGGTGAAGAAACTGTTCGCGTCCCGCTTCTCCCGGGATATCCTCAAGTGCGTCGAGGCGGCGCTGAGGTGCCCGCCCCAGCACCTCGCGGGCGTGACGCGGGTCGTGGCCAAGTGGAGGAGGCGCTCGACGTTTCCGCCCCCAATCGTCGCCGCCGCCAACGCGCTCCTCGACGGGTACGCGGGATGGGACCCGTCGCTCATCGATAACGGACGGGACGACGATAACAAGGACACCGACGGAGGATTCGACGTGGACGACTACGTCCCGTCGTCGGACGAGTGCTCCGACGGCGAAGGAGAGGACAAACGGATAAACGACAAAGGGAACGACGACGACGACGACGACGACGACGGAGAGAATCGTGCCGAGATCGACGCGCCCTCCGCCGACGCCGACGACGACGAAGCCGGGCTCACCGCAGCCGAACCACGGGGACCGCCGGTGAAGGTACCGAGCGCGAAGAAGGTACGCGCGTGGGGCGCCGCGCCCAAGAGGCCCGAACGCAAAGAGGTCCAGAGCGTTCCGAACGGGACCCAGCCGTCGGCGCGAACGGAACCCGCGGCGGAGGCGAAGGGATCGGACGAGCCGCTCGCGTGGAACCCGCCGCCGCCGTCGGCGCCGATAGCGACCAACCCGGCTTCCAATCCGCCGCCGCCCAGGGAGGTGATCGGTCGAGAGAACCGCGTCGAGGGAAAGGTGGCTTCGAACTCGTCCCCGCCGCGACGGCGCTCGCCGCCTATAGAGGGACGGAATTCCGATCGCTCCACCTCCAATCCAATCAGGGGGGGCGCGGGCGCGGGGAAAAAAGGGGGCGGCCGCGACGGGGATCGCGGCAGGGACCGGCGGCGACCGCGGGTGCCGGGAAGGAGGGAGCCCAGGGTGGAGGTCGACCGGTGGGGAGATCCCGTGCGGCGGGTGAGCCGCGAGGCGTCGGGGGGGATTGACGGTTACGGCGGCGGGGCGGACGAACCTCGGCGGAGGTCGCCGCCGTCGCCGCCGCCCGCCGCCGCGAGGGCTCGGTCGCCCCCGAAGGTGCGATCGCCGCCGCGGGCGCGTTCGTCGTCTCC